>Ga0335078_10000038_pt1 | contig 248952 bp, 225 predicted proteins | sample Lox_Sample_32_FD_206711 | JGI IMG/M metagenome (GOLD analysis project Ga0335078, IMG submission 206711) | Soil microbial communities from Loxahatchee National Wildlife Refuge, Florida, United States - Lox_Sample_3.2 | ecosystem: Environmental > Terrestrial > Soil > Wetlands | place: USA... | reverse complement strand
AGCCGAACACGGCGGCGGACAAGAGCGTCCGCCCCACACAAGCATGGCGAGGACGCCCGCGCCGACATCGCGCAAGGCCCTGATTCCTATTGACGGTGGTTCGGGTTCATCGCATAATCATGCTCCCCGCCTTGGAGGAAAGCATGAAGTCATCCCGCCGTGCTAAAGACCCATTGCCCCTGCCGCAGAAAACCGAGCGACACCTTAGCGCGTATGCGGTCGCCGCCAGCGCGGCGGGAGTGAGCGCGCTGGCACTAGCCGGTCCCGCGGAGGCAAAGGTCGTCTACACGCCGACTCACGTGGTTATGAACTCTTCCAATGACATCTATCATCCGCTCGACTTGAACAATGACGGCGTCAAAGACTTCAGTTTTACGGCCTACGCCTGGACAGGCATGAGCAGCCAGGAAGCCTTTCTGCGGTGCAGATCTCTGGGAACAAACAGGGTCCTGGGCGGGCCGACAAGCGTCCGGGGGCGAGGGGACGAGGCGGCGTTCCCGCCGGGGATTCGCATCGGGGCTGGCGGGCATTACCCAAGCCACATCTCCATGGCGCTGCCGTACAGCGTCCAGGGGCGATCCGGCTTTCAGGGGCCGTGGGCCAAACACGGCAAGGGCGTCAAAGACCGCTATCTTGGGCTGAGGTTTGCCATCAACGGCAAAACGCATTATGGCTGGGCTCGCCTCAATGTGAAAATTGGCTACGACATTGGGGTTTACATCAAGGCAACGCTGACCGGTTACGCCTACGAAACTGTTCCCAACAAAGCCATTATCACGGGCAAAACCAAAGGCCCGGATGTCGTCACCGCGGAACCCGCCAGCCTCGGCCATCTAGCCCGCGGCTCGTCGGCGATTCCAGCTTGGAGGGTGAGGTAACAGTGAGGTATTCAAGAAATCCCCTCCGCAAGGACCGGGAAGCGTACAGATCTAGAGCCCGGAGCCAAAAACCGTACAGACGTTGCAAGCTACGTCTCTACAGCGCGGCACGGGGTCGAAAATCGCGCAACGAAAGCTCCAGGCCGCCGAACTCGGGATGATCGTTGTGATCGAGGGTGAAAGCGATCTCCAGAGCATCGCCAGGGAGCAATTGCGCCTGCTCGATCCGCTCCGCCATGTGCCAGCCGAGCGCGTCGTAAGTGATTGCCCTTCGCCAGTCGCCGCGCTTTTCTTCGCGTGAAATAGCGGCGGAGTCGGGATGGCAGCGCGGCCTCACGGCCACAGCAGTTTCGCTAAGCTCGGTTTCCACATTTGCGCGAACTCCCCTGTTCCACGCGACCTTCAGCTTGACGTGTTTCTCTTTGACGATGCGGGGCGGCGCGACCAGGCGCACATTGCGCGCAACGAAGACCGGTTCGGGATTACGGCTGCCAAACGGGCTCATGAGTTGCAGCGCGCGGAACAACTCGGGCGTAATCTCGTCGAAGGACAACTCGGCATCAAATTCGAGCGCCGGCTCGAAGTCCGCCAGCGTGAGATGCCGGCGGGCATAAGCATCCAGGCGAGCGCAAAGCTCCGGCACGCGCGCGGCTGGCAGGGAAAATCCCACCGCGTGCGAATGACCGCCAAAGCGCGTGAACAGCTCAGCGCAGGATTCCAGCGCATTCAAAAGATGAAACGGCCGAATGGAGCGGCCCGACCCGTGGGCTTCTTCGCCATCGCGCGAAACCACCAGCGTCGGACGCCCATAGCGTTCGACAACACGCGTGGCGGTTATGCCAATCACGCCACGATGCCAGCCCTCACCGTCAATCACCAGGCAGAACGAATCCAGAAGCGCGGGCTCCGCCTCGAATCGCGCCTGGATCGCATCGAGAATCCGGCGTTCCTCCTCCTGGCGGTCGCCGTTGAGTTTGTCGAGCTTGGCGGCGATCTCACGCGCCCGGGCGGGATCTTTGACACTGAACAATTCGATCACATCGCGGGCCACATCCATGCGGCCGGCGGCGTTGATGCGCGGCGCGATGCGGAATCCGATTTCCCCTGTGGTGAGCGGCCGCCCACCCACCTGCGCCACTTCCAACAGCGCCCTGAGTCCTGGATTCACCGCCGAGCGCAGAGCCTCGAGGCCCAGCTTGGTGAACACGCGGTTCTCTCCGGTCAGCGGCACCGAGTCCGCAATCGTCGCGATCGCCACCATCTTCAGAAACGATGTCAGCCGCCGCGCCTGATCCTGACTCGGCAACCTGCGCTCCATCAGCGCCTGCGCCAGTTTGAAAGCCACTCCGGCGCCGCAGAGCGCCTTGCAGGGATACTCGCAACCCGCCTGATTCGGGTTCAGCACCGCCAGCGCTTTGGGCACGCCGTCCGGGCCGGGCAAGTGATGATCCGTCAAAATCAAGTCCACGCCCAGACGCGCGGCAGTTTGCGCCGGGGCGAAGGCGCGAATCCCCATATCCACGCTGATGATGAGCCGAATGCCCTCGGCGGCGGCGCGTTCGACTACGTTTTCGCGCATGTCGTAGCCATCGCGGATGCGGTGCGGCACATGAAAATCTACCGACCCGCCGCACAGCTCAATCGCGGTTTTCAAAATGACAATGGCGGTGGTGCCGTCCACGTCGTAGTCGCCGTAGATCAGAATTTCTTCTTTACGCTCGATAGCTCCCTCGATGCGCTCGACGGCGGCGTTCATCCCGCTCATCAGGTACGGCGAGTGAAGATGCGCGAGCGCAGGCCGAAGGAATTGTTGTGCCGCCTCGGCATCCGCGACGCCGCGCATGACAAGCAGGCGGGCGAGAACCCGGGTCAACCGCGGATTTCTGGAGCGGGACGCGGAATCGCTCGATAATGCCGTCGCCAGCCGCTCAATCTGCAGTTCATCCGCGTTCTTGAGAGTCCACTTCACTTGTGATCCGCGATACCAGGGAAGCATGGGGAACGGCTACGGTTCGTCGTCCGACTCATCCATGGGAAAACCGGCGAAATCGTCCGCCATTTCCAGGATGCCTTGATAGCGCTCATACCACGGGGTGGCGGCTTCGTACACCATCACGACGCCTTGATGCGCAAAGCCGAGTTGCACAAAGCCGGTCTTGCCGATATAGGTCTTCAGCCAGCGGGCATCATCGAGGGCCTCGTCGCTGGTGAACTCGGTGTTGCGCAGGCGCTGGATGGTCGCATCGAGCTCGTCCCGCTCCAACCGCCACGAGTCCATAATCAGGAACGGCGCACCCGCCGCCTTGGCTAATTCGACGAAATCCTTCCATCCCTCGGGGTTGTCCTCGGATTTCCAGCCGATGGTTTGCACTTCCTCGTAGTCAATGAAACCGGGAAACCGGCTCAGGCCATGGCCTTCAATGAAAGCGACCATGTCATCTTTGAGGGCGGCGAGATCGTCAGGCAGTGGCGACATAAGCTAGAAGAACAATTGTATGCCGGAATGCCGCCAGCCGATAGTACGTCGTTCGTCGCCCGCCGTGCATCTTGCGCCGTTCCGCAGCAGCAGTGGGGCGAACGACGTATGGCGAACGACGAACTCTCCCTATGCTACACTGGCTGTTCATCACGAACATCCGATCCGCATCATGCTTCTTTCGAAAGATTATGTGGGCTATCTGGCCCGCGAGGTCACAAAAAAACTGATCGCCGGCAAATTCATCGAGACCAAGGCAGCGGCCAAGGTCACGGAAAAGATTCACGCCTCCATGCTCGAGGAATTTTCGCTGGAAGACCGCATCAACGACGAGGTGCGCGTCATCCTGGAAGCCTATTCCACGGAGATGCAGAAAACCGGCGCCAACTATCAGGAAATGTTCCGCAAAGTGAAGAACGAACTGGTGCGCAAGTACAAGGCGGTGTTGTGAGAGTAAGCCGCGACAAAGTGAATAAAGTCGCGCACGTCGTCACCGACGCGCTCGCGGAGGTGGACGAAGCCGATTTCGTCGAAGACCGCAACACCATCCGGCTGGAAGTGCGCAAAGTTCTGGAAGAACTGCTGAATCAGGAAGAGAGAATTGATCAGGCGGCGCGCCACAAGATCGAGAATCAGAAACGGACCATTCTCGAGGGCAGCCAGGAGTGGGATATTCTCTACAGAAAATATTACAGCGAAGAAGTGAAAAAACTGGGAATGTAGCTTCCTTGGCCGCAGCTTCCAGGTAGCCGTGAGGGCGAATGGCGGCATCTTATGCGGTCATGAAATTGGAAACCCGCCAATTCCCCGAACCATCGCCTCCGCCGGTAAGAGAGCCTCCCGATCCTCCCGAAAATCCGGACGCTCCCGTGCGTGAACCGGATCCGGATGAACCTTTTCAAATGCAGACGTCAACTGTCGCTCTCACCAACCGCCGGCGCCTTGCCTCGATCCCTGCAGCGCATAGGCTGTAGAGGCCGCAGCGTGTCCAATAGCAACCATAGGTACCCAACGTTCCAGCTTGTGATGGCCGGTGGCGTGGAACAGATAAGTCGCCAACATATTGACGCCCACGCCGCCTCCGTAACAGTAGAACGCGCCCCAGGCGTAACCATGAGATTGAAAGTGCTTTTCGAAGCCATCCAGCGTGCGTCCGCGGCTTTCGAGACCGGCGCCGTGGGATTGTATGGCGAGCAGCGCGGCCGTCTGCGCCACGGTATTTTCCCCGAATAGCATCAGATTCTTGCGGTCGAAGAATTTATGCTGAGCCTGCTCCTGGGCAAAAGCCGAGAGCGAACAGACCAGACAAAGCAACACGGACACAAACTTCATAAGCTCCTCCAGCGCCAGGCGGAGTCCGCATGGCTGGCCAAATGGTGGAGGAGGCGAACCGCGCGCGACAGGTTGCCGCGCCGGGCCTCTGGATGCAACGAGCAGGCCAATTCGGCTGGGCGAATGGAGGATGCTAAGTCACAGATAACAGGCAGGCGAAGCTATCAGGATGGGCTAACGGGCCTTCGGCCGCGGCAAGTGGGCTGCATCTAAGCTGAAAATAGCTGCACGCTATACTTGGCTACCGATTCAGTCTTTCTCGATGTTCAGTACGTGGAGGGTATCGGGTTTGGCATCCTTGACACCCTGAACTTTGACCTTTTCACCGACGAAGCGGCGGGCGAGTCCCTGATTATCGAGATGGTAAACATGGGCCTTGGATGCCAGCACGAAATTCCCGCCCATGCGGTCCACGCAGTAAAGAGCGCAGGACGCCGGCGTCTTTCCTGCAGCGCCGGACTTCGACTTATACATCTCCTGGTGCGACTTGGTCAGCGAGTGGACGTTGAGTGCGCACTGGCTGTCGGAAATCTCCCCGTAAAAGGTCCTTGCCTCTGAGTCTCCCGCCTGGGCCGCGAACGTCAGCCCAAGAACGCATATCGCATGCGTAACAATGATTCGAATCATGCCGCACCTCCTGGAGATTAAGGAACCACAACAAACTTCATCCGCATGCCTTCGTGATCCTCGCTGCAAACCACGGTGCAAACCACAACATACTCGCCGGCTTCCTGGGGCGCGGTCATCTGGAACTCCTGCGTACCAGGCTTCAGCAGCAGGTCCCAGCCCTCGACCTTCGACCGGTCCTTGGCGCGGAGCAATGAAAATCCGTGAATCGAGCCGTCGCGGTTCCACGATTTTGCTTTGCGCGCAGTGACCCGCAACAAAATCGGCTCGCCTGCTTTCACCGTGACCGCCGGCTGGCTCAGCCCTGGAATCTTGTAACGGCTGTCCTTGTCGGCCAGCACCTCGAGCAGATGGGGCTGTGTCTCCGGCGCTTCCTGCGCACAAATTATGCCGCTCGCCGCCAGCATCAGCCCCCACAGGCAATTCCTGGTCACGTTCTTCAAGCTACTGAGTCAGGTAGTAAAGGACGAGGCGCGTGTCCTCATCGGTGATGGTGGCGCGCACGCGCATGTGACGCACGATCGTCGCCATCATGCGCGGAGGAAATTTCTGCGGCGCCGCATGGCAGCGCCCGCAATTGGTATGAAAACGCTTTTCACCCTCCACCCGCATCGCCGCCGCCTCATCGGCTGTGTTATGGGCGACCGCAGTGTTGACCGCACTCGCGCTGCCGCTTCGAGCTAAGGCCGCCGCCGCCAGAACAAACAGCAGAGCCGGGATCCAGCCTACGACGATCATTGGCCTGATTTTCATTGCAACCCCGTCCGGCCGAGTGCCACGGCAAAGCGATAGGCAAGCCCTACCGTCCATACATTGAAATTGCCGTCAGAGCTGAACTGGCGGCCATAACTTGCGGTCGCTTTAAGACCGTCATGCAGATAGTAGTTCAACCCAAAATCCCCTTGCCGTGTATTTACGTCCGGTAGACCATATTCGTCTTCGTCGTCCTCGCTGATCCGTCCGGCAAAGAATTGCTGCCCGCGTCCCACAATCTCCGTGTGCTGCAGGGCATGCTGCCAGAAGCGCACCTGGCTGAGCCTGTACGCGGCTTCAATCCAGTAACCGCTTCCCTGCTCCGAGCGCGCATATTCCCAGCGGATATTGAGCGGAAGTGGCGTGGGCTGCCAGGCGAAATGAAATCCGAAGGCGTTCGTGCGGTCTTCCTGTAATAGCTTTTGCCATGAACTGCCAACTTCGACCCTCGGTCCCGGAAAAAAGGCTCCCATCCGCCCGCCCATCGTGCGATCCGAGTCCACGCCGCTCACTGTGCTCAAAGCGGAAAAATAGGCGGCATAGTTCAGATTCACTTTCGTGTTGATGGGAAATCCGCCGCGCAACATCGCCCCATTGCTCGATCCCGTGGCGATGGGAAAAATCAAAGGCTCCGGCTGCAGGCTGCGAATCCAGATTGGGTACAGGCGCTCGTTGTAGATTCCAAACGGCGTTAGAAATCGCCCGACCGTGACCGTGACGTATGGGTCGGCAATGTAATCCACTTGCAGGTAATCGAGTTCCTTATCCACGTCTCCGCCGTAAGCGCCGTTGCCGTCCTTGCGCTCAAAATCGCCCACAAATTCGCCGCGCGCCTCGATGAGCCAGCGATCGCCGAGGGGGATAAGGAGAACCGGATTGATCTCGGGAACGATTTCCGCCTTTCCGCCTTCTACGTTGGTAAAGAAGCCGGCATTGCCGGTGAGAATGGGAACCGGGTGATCGCTGTCGGAGGTCTGCGCCAAAAGTGGCGATAGCAGCTGCGGGAACAAACAGACACAGGCGATGACGAGGCTTCGCCGGCCGAGCCAATTACGAATCCACTGAAAGCACTTCAAGAGACAACCCCACTTCCTCCGCCGCTTTGGGCGATTGTCGGCCATCCACGCCGGATTCCGAAAGGTCACTAAGGTAATGATTTTGTTGAGCAAAGGCCGGGCCCCCGCATAATCGTCAGTCGCTGACTCACGAACTCGCGTTTGCTGCGTCTAAGCTGTGTCGCAAGGGAGGGAACCATGAATCGCCAACGCAGACGCGCCGCCTGGACTAGAGCCCTACTGGGCACACTATGCGCCCTGTTTTTCGCCGTCCAGGGCCACGCTTCAGATCGCGGAAATTACAGCGAGGAATTCCACCAGACGTATCCGCTCTCGGCCGGAGGCCGCGTCGAACTCGAGAATATCAACGGTGCCGTCCACATCACCGGCTGGGATCGCAATGAGGTCAAAGTGGACGCGGTGAAGTACGCCGGCACAAAAGAACGCCTCGATGACGCTCAGATCGTGGTCGAAACGGGCAGCAACTATGTCTCGGTTCGCACCAAATACCGCGATCACGATTCCTCCTGGAGCCGCGACCGATGGGACCATCCGGCCAGCGTGGAATATACGCTGATGGTTCCACGCGCCGCGCAGTTGGACGAAATCAAGCTGGTAAACGGCGCGCTCGATATTCACGCGATCAGCGGCGAAGTGCGCGCCTCTTCGGTGAACGGGCGAACAATCGCCGACGGCCTGCAAGGGCGAGTGAAGCTTTCCGCCGTCAATGGGCGCATGGAAGTGCAACTGGACCGCCTGGCACAGTCACCGGTGGAGCTTTCCTCGGTGAATGGCGGCATTCAACTGACCCTGCCCTCCGACGCCAAAGCCGAACTGGAGGCCTCGACCGTTTCCGGCGGCATTGATGATGACTTCGGCCTGCGCGTGCGACATCACCGCTATGTCGGACACGATTTGCGCGGCGAATTGGGCGGCGGGGGAACGCACATCCGGCTCTCCAACGTGAATGGCCACATCGAGATTCGCCATGCTAGTGACGGCAAGCCGCTTAGCTCAGCGAAGGATCTGAATCACGATCACGGCGGCGATCGCGACGATGATGACGACGAAATTTGATGATGTGGGCGCGGGGGTCCTCGCTCCTGCAATTCCGCTGCCCGGTCCCTGGACCGTCAACACACTCCGGCACGCCAGCGGGCGTATAATCTCGCATTGACCATGTCCAATGCCCGTTATGCCTTGGTGGCGTACGTGCGAGATGCGGTTGGGGAATTCGTCGAGCGTCTTCGCCAGGAACTTCATCCCGCTCTTGCCCATCTGCCGGCGCATCTTACAATTCTCCCACCGCGTCAGCTGCAGGCCAGCGAACTGTCAGCGCTGGAAGCGCTCGAAGACAGCTGCAGCCATGTCGAGCCTTTCGATGTAGTGCTAGGCGAGGTAGAAACCTTTGTGCCGGTCACGCCGACCGTTTTTATTCGTGTGGCCCATGCCGCTTACCGTATGCGCGAACTGCATGATCGGTTAAGCGTCCCGCCGCTGGCCGCGGAAGAAGAATGGCCTTACATGCCGCATCTGACCATTGTTAAGATCAGCAGCGAAGAATTGGCGCAGCAAGCTTATCTGGTCGCGCGCGACCGCTGGGCTGAGTTCCAAGGCAGCCGCCGCATTTCAGTAAAAGAACTCACCTTCGTGCGCGAAGAAAAAGAGAACCGCTGGGTGGACCTGGCCGGGGTTCCGCTAGGCCGCAGCCTGGTGCAACGCTAAGTTCCGGCTAACTCTCACCTTGTCATTTCGAGCGGAGCAGAATCGCGGGTTAACCAGCGATTCTGCAGAGTCGAGATATCTGGTTTCGCCCTCTACCGGATTTAATCTAGGCTCCCTGAAGCTTGAGCTTACGGTCCCTGCACAATCTGCAGCTTTTCGTTGGAAACCAGGCGGGCGCGATAAATGGAGTTCGTCGCGGCGGCTTCGGCGACCACATCCGCATTGATCTCGTAAGCCCCGGCGGGCAAATTATCGCCGAAGGGAATCTCCTGCTCACCGCTGTTCGCCTGCAGCGGAATGTGCTGATATCCGATCGCCGTTGCCCGCCCGATTTCGTTTACCGCCAGCACGATTACGGTGAGATCAAAATCCTGCTCGGTCTGATTGGAGACCATGATCGCGCCTTCGACTCGTTGTCCGTTGACCTTTGGATAATGCGACCAGCGGGCCAGCAGCGGAGCCGCCACCGTCAACACCAGCGGCTGGTTCCTCTGAACCGCCGGCCGGCCGCTGTCAGTCACCGTCACCACGAAATGAAATTCGCCGCTGGCGGTGGCCGCGCCGCTCAGGACGCCATCGGGGGTGAGCGTGATGCCATCGGGAGGCGCGCCCTCGGTGACCTCCCAGCGCAAGGGCAGGATTCCGCCTTGCGCCTGCAGATGTGTCTCGTAATGCTGGCGGACATATGCTTTGGGAAGGCTGGTGGTGCGAATGACCAGCGGCTCGCCTCTGGCAGCAGCTTGCTGAGCGGCACGTGCCGGTACGCACAGACAGCAACACAGGACCAAGAAGGCGAACAGGCTATGACATCGCATCATTCCCCAACAGTATAAAAGGCCACGCCCTTTCCCGCCGGTGGAGGCGCGAGCGTCACGCTCGTGCGCCGATAGTCACTGTCCGTGCAAAAACTCATCCACCGACTCGATGAACATCCCCGGCTGATCCACGAACGTCATGTGGCCGGATTTCGGAAATATCACGAGCTTCGATCCCGCAATCTTCTTGTGCATCACTTGTGACATCGAGGAATCAGACTCATCGTGATCGCCCACCAGAATCAGCGTCGGCACCTTGATTTCCGGCAGCCGGTCCGTGTATTCGACCGACTTCAGATTGCCGTCAATGACAAACTCACCGTGCTCGCCCCACATTTCGCGGTACAAATCCCACGACATTTTGCCGTTGTCCACCGGATCGTAATTCGGGTCAGGACGATTCTGATAAAGGTAAGGGAAATATCCCTCGCCCCACGCGGCAGTCATATAGGCGTCGGTATAGCGGGCTTTGCGAAAGTCCTTGCCCTGCCCATACAGTCCGGCGGCTTCCATCGTGTTGATGCGGTCGCGCAGATCGGGTGACATATTCCCCTTCATGCGCACAAAAACATCGTTCAGCGCCTTGGTGCTCGACCATGTGCTGCCCAGAATCAGGTGGCTCAGGTTCTTCTGATATTTCAGCGCGTAAGCCTCGACCAGCGCGCCGCCATAGGAGTGTCCAAGTAAGTTCATTTTGCCCAGGCCGAGCGCCTGCCGCACGGCTTCAATGTCCTCGACCATATTTTCGATGGTGTAGCCCGAAGGGTCTTCGAGCTTCTGGGAGCGGCCGGAGCCGCGCTCGTCAATGAAGACGACTTTGTTGTGCCGGGCCAGCGGCAGCAGGTAAGGCAGGAAATAGTCGTGCGATGCGCCCGGTCCGCCGTGAACCACCATTAGCGGATCGCCACTGCCCAGCGTCACGTAGTAAATGAGAACGCCATTCGCATCCACGAAGCCTTCCTGCAAGGGATAGACGTCCGCTGGCTTTGCGGTTCGGGCCGTTGCTGTGAAAATGACGGTAAAAAGAACGGTAAAAAGAAAGGATAAAAGAAAAGAAAGTTGGAGTGTTTTCATAGCCCGGCCATCGTACTCCGGACAAAGCGAAGAGTAAAACGATGGAGGGGCACGTTCAGCCCGTCACGATCTAGGCGCGAGCGTCCCGCTCGTGCCCAGCCCCGCCTTCAAATCCGCCGCCAGCAGGCGATGAAACAAGTGCTGGGTCTGGGGGATTCTCGAAGCCTCGGCAATCGATGGTGCGCTGGAAAAAGACCCCAACGAATCGTGGCCTTTCATGCTAAACTCGGAGGCGCTGTGCGGACGTGGCAACTCCCCTTTCCCTCCGTTGTCCCCGGCTAGACTTCCTGATTGTGAGGTAACGTAATGCGGCGAACAATCTATCTGAAAGTGGCGAAGACCCTTGCGCTGGCAATATTTGCGGCTGGGAGCGCCTGGGCTGCGTCAAAATACAAGGTGCTGTACAACTTTCAGGGCGGCAAGGACGGAATCGACCCAAGCGCTGCGCTCGTCTCAGATGCCAATGGAAATCTGTATGGCGTTACCGCTGGCGGCGGTTTGGGCGGAGATGGCGGCTGTGGCACAGTGTTCGAGTTGAAGCACGGCAAGAGCGGGTGGATTCACGAAGTGCTCTTCCGTTTTCCCGGCAATGGGGACGACGGCTGCTACCCTTATGCGAATCTCGCATTCGACGCCAATCACAATCTTTACGGCACAACTACGGGAGGTAAGAAAGGAGGGTTCGGCACCGTTTTCGAGCTCATGCCGGTGGGTGGGAAATGGAAGGTGAGCGTCGTTCATCGCTTCACGGGTGGAGATGATGGGGAGTACCCGAGCTCGGGGGTGGTGCTTGACAGCGGAGGGAACCTTTTTGGTACAGCAGGCGGTGGCGTTTCGTGCTGTGGTGTGGTGTACGAATTAACGCCTCTGGCAGGTGGTAACTGGAATGAGCAGATACTCCACAGCTTTTCGGGCACAGACGGTGCAAATCCTTACGGCCTAGCTCTTGACTCAGCGGGAAATTTGTATGGCACGACATCGAGGGGTGGAACCTATGGGGAAGGTGTGGCGTTCGAGCTCTCGCCGAACTCCGGTGGCGGATGGGACGAGAGCACTATCTACAATTTTCAGGGCTTTCAAGATGGTGCTGGCCCTGAACCGCTAGCGTTCAACGGACCGAATCTTTATGGCGCGACCGTAGTGGGAGGGAGCGGGGACTACGGTACCATCTTCGAGTTGAAACCGGGGGCCAATGGCTGGACGCACATAGTGCTTTACAGCTTTGCCGGGAATAAGGATGGGCGCTATCCGGATAGCCCGTTCGTCTTTGACAAGCTGGGAAATCTTTACGGCAGCACAGGAGGCGATGGGGGTTGTGTTCACGGCTACCATTGGCAGTGCGGTAACGTCTTCGAGCTGAAGCGCCAGTCGGATCACCAATGGAAACTACAAGTCCTGCACACGTTCACCGGTGGAAAGCACGGTTCGGGCCCAAGTATGCCGATCTTCGACGGCGAGGGCAACCTCCTTGGGGTTACCGGCGCGGGTGGCAATTGCAAGAAGGGGTATGGCTACTACTGCGGAGTAGCCTTCGAGATAACGCCCTAGGTTCATCTAGGAAATCCCGGTGTCCTCGCTTTCCATGGTGCGTCTCGAGCGACCACTTGATCCCGCTGCGGCATTCCAACCACCGTGAGGGGAATGCCTGGAGGAAATCGACCTCCCGGCACTTTCAACTCAATCTTGTTGCGGCTTTACGGGCAGAGGCCGCTGCTCCCCTTCGTACAGGTAAAAATGGCGCTATCCCATGTGCAATTTGTGTTGCTGCCCATGTGGCAGACCGTCTCTTCGCTGTCGAGGTACTCGCTGGTCCCGTGGAACGTCGAGTCATCGCCGGGGTCTATAGCGACGCTGGCCTGATAGCCCCAGGTTCCATTGCTGCTGGTATCTGTGATCGAGCCTGCACCCTGTTGCACCAACTCCTGTGTACCCGGTGTGCCATTGTCGTCGATGGAGTCGGCGTAAACGCTCGGGTAACAGGGATTGGCCCCAAAACATGTATTTGAGCTGCCATCACCAACGTTGAATGTGTATACAATACTCTGGTCTTTGTCGATGGCGTCACTGGGCATCCGGTAATACAGGTTCCCGGAAGTATCGTAGAAATCTCCAGCAGACAAGACCGCAGGAATAGTCTGTGTTCCGGAGGGGGCGATCGAGGCATAGTAGCGGACCCCCGTCGCCTGGTTGTTGTAACAGCCACAAGAGCTATTCCACGTCTGATCTTCTTGCACAGTCTGGGTGACGGCCAGATACTCGCACGAAGCGGCGGCGCATCCGTTCCAGAACCTCGACGAAAAGATCATAGACAGCGGGCGAGTCGAATCCTCGCCGCCCGTGGTAACAGGTAAAGGTCAGAAGTGGGATTGTCCGGATTGCTGAAAACGCTTCAGGCCGTGCGGCATCAGCAAAGATTACGAGGTCTCCGTTTGCTGGTGCGGTGACGGATGACCCAGGTTAGCTCGCAAAAGCGGCTCGCGAACCTGGGCCACCAACCGAAGCGAAGAGTAAAACGGCACGTGTGTAGCGCGGACATTCTTGTCCGCGTTCAGTGGTGGCATGGCACTCGCCGACGTTGCCCCACCCTCGGCGCTCACGGTTTGGAGCTGCAGGGTGGGGACGTTGAGCTGAGAATCAGGCCATTGCCAATTAAGGATGAATCGAGAACACCACTCCGGCTCCATCGGTGCCCCCGTCAGCAGTACCGTAAAACGTACCCTTCGCGTTCTGGGCCAAACCATCCAAGGGATATGCCCCGTCTGCCTCGTTGAACCTGAGCAGAACAGTGTCCGTGCCTTTCTTCGGATCCACCTCATAAATCGTTCCAAGGTTGCTCGTGCCACCTGCCTGAGTGGTGCCGAACAGCTTGCCTGCCTTGCCAGGTATCACGCCTCCTACAGGTACTCCAGCGTCCGGCTCTCCCTTGAAGGTATACAGTACCGACTCCTTGCCGGTTTTAGGAACCAGCTTGAACACCACTCCGTGACCGTTCTCACCTGTGCCGGAACCGCCATAGACGGTCGTACCGTAGAGGATACCCTCCGGTCCATTGCTCAGAGTGCCCAAAGGGTAGGCTCCATCCGTCGAACCAGTAAAGTTGTACAGCACAGCGTAGGCGCGAGTCTTGATCGTTACCCGGAACGCCACCCCGTAGCCGGGCGAGCCAGACGAGCCGCCATAGAAAGTCGTGCCGTACAAGACTCCCCCGCTTGCGTCGAGGGTCAAACCTGACTCAGGAGTTTCCCCATCCGAACCGGTAAAGCTGTGCAGCACAGTTTCTTTCTTGGTGCTGGGAACCAGCTTGTACACCGTTCCGTAATTCGAACTTCCGCCTTCCTCAGTTGTGCCGTAGAGATTGCCCAGTTCGTCTTGGACCAGAGCTGAGCTGGGGCGCGCTCCATCCCCCCCTCCAGTAAAAGCGTGTAGCACGGTCTCGGCGTCGGTCTTGATGTCGACTGCAAACAGCACTCCGCTGCCCATACCTCCCACGTAGGTGGTGCCGTAGAGCGTGCGTCCAGACAGGAGCAGACCAGCCCCCGGATTCCCTCCATCCAACCCGCATTCGAAGCTGTATAGCACCTCCTCCGTACCGTTCTTGGTCACCTTGAACACCACGCCACAGTCGGCGTTGCCGCCAAACTCTGTGGTGCCATAAAGGTTGCCTGCTTTGTCTCGCACCAAGGTTCCGAAGTTGGGAAATGACCCGTCTTGGTTGTCAAAGTTGAAGAGCACGTCGTAGGTTTGTGCTTGCGCTGGCAGCGTCACAAAAGCCGCCAGCAGCAACACGGTTGACATGATTAAGAGGCCTTCGCGTCGCATCTGGATTCCTTTCCGAATTCCCTGTCTTATTCTCCGTATCGCGAACCCCGCAAAGGGAGGATCGCGCAAGAAGGTTTGCCGCCGCCAAACGGTGATAAATGTAATATCAGCCTGACTGGCGATTGTCAGGATATCGTCCATTTTTTGTCATTTCTTTGTTAACCGCGGGTCAAGAAATCACTCTCCACCAATGGCCGAAAACTTGCCCTGGGTACCCGTGGGCCTGCGGTCCACGAGGGCGATGAAACTGGGTGCCCCAGTTCTCGCCGGTTTGTGCGAAGTGGGAGTTGCGACGGAGCGGAGCAAAGGCAGCAGGAAACGGCGAACTAACCTGGGATCACCGAACACCCGCTTTCAAATCTCCCGCCAGCAGGCGATGAAACAAATGTTCCCCCGCCTCGCGGCGTACCGACAGCCGGCCCGCCCCATAGGCGCGCGACCTCAATCCACGCTGCACGCTTTCGCAGATGCCCAGGTCTTCATCCTGCACGCGCGCGCCGACCGCTACGCTCTGTTCGTTGTATTCGCGGCGCGATTCGCTCACATCGGCGAAGTAGAAGTCGAAGATCACGCGGCAATGATCGGCATCCACGGGCAGCACCAGGTTCGTGTCCATATAGCCTTCGTAGCAGTTGATCATCAGATTGGGATAGAGCCAGAAATACCAGGCGCGGTCGCCTTTGCGCGCCGCCCCAGTCGCGGCATCGGAGCCTGACGTCACCATGGGGCTCGATTGCAGGCAGTAGCAGTCTTCGATTTCAATCGTATATTCCTTGTAGTCCAGCACCGAGTTCAGGCCCTTGTGCAGATGCGGAACGTGGTAACCGCCGTCGAGATAGTTGTCCACAAACACTTTCCAATTGCAGGCGATGTCATAACCGCGGCTCTCGAAATAGTGCAGCTTGCCCAAGCCGAGCGGCGCGGTGCGGGCGATCAGCCCGCCCAAAAAATCGCGCAGGGATGCGGCCTGCGAATCCAGGTTTACGAACACGAACTTTTCCCAGGTATCCACTTTCACCGGAACCAGGCCATTCTGCGCGCGTTCAAAGTTCTGAACGCCATCAAACTCCGGCGTTCCCTTGAGCGAGCCGTCGAGCCCGTAATTCCAGCCATGATAAGGGCAGCGCAGAATGGTCGCCTGGCCGCACGCCTCGGTGACCACTGCCGCCGCGTGATGGCGGCAGACGTTGTAGAAAGCCCGCAGAACGCCGTCACTGCCATGCACTGCGACAATGGGCTCTCCTGCGACGTGCGCGGTGACGAACTGGCCGGGATTCTCCACCTGTTCGACCCGGCCGACCAGTTGCCAGGTCTTGCCGAACACAGCCCGGGATTCCAGTTCCGCGATGCGGGCGTCTGTATACCACGGCGCAGGGATGGTGAACGCATGGGAAAGCGCGGCAGCGTCGTCATAAGCGGCGAGAATGTCGCGCAGGGGCATGGTTCTTGGCACTCGGTGCGATGATGTGACGAAAGGAAGGCCCGCCCTACGCCCGCTCCGTGCCGATCGCCCGGCGCAGCACATCGAGGAACTGCGCGATGCGCACTTCTTTCTTTTCCGCGGGCGCGTCATGGCGGCGGAACAGGCCGGGATCGAGTTCCTCGACGAGCAATGCATCCTGGAAGCGCTCGACCACCCAGTCCAGAATCGAGACTACCGTCTCGACATCGAGATCGCGGCGCAATTCGCCGCGCTCCATGCCGAAACGTACAAAAGCCACGCGGCCATAGGGGTCTTCGGCGATGAGAAACCGATTGATTTCCCGCTTCAGCGCCAGATCGGTGCCGTAATTTCCCAGCAGGTAAACCCGGTAAGGAATCCAGTCTTCGCGCAGCATGTGCTCGGTTCGGACCAGCCAGTATTGCAGAACCTCGAAAAATCCGCGCTCGCGCGCCTCGTCCGGGACATTCAGGTATGGGGAGAAAGAACGAACTGCTTTCTTGTAGGCCTCAAGGAATAGACCATCCTTGCTGCCGAAGTGCTGGAAGATGGAACCTTTGGCAATGCCCAGAGTGGCTGCGATATCTCCGACGCGGGCGGCCTCGTAACCGTTCTCGGCAAAAAGGCGCATCGCGGCTTCAACGATTTTCGCTCGCTTGCCCTCCGAACGTGGACGAAGCCCCATTGGGCGATAAGACGGTGCAGAAACAAAGCCGGTAGCTGTTCCGCTCATAGTCTGACCTCAAGTCAGGAGACTGTACGTCAAAAGGCCCTAGGATTTCAACGCAAATTTGCAGGGTGGATGGAAGTAACGTTGCAGGAACTCGAGTCTTCGATGACCGCAAGTCATGCGACGCAGACATTCCTATGCGCGGAAAGCAACAGCGGCGGACAAGAGTGTCGGCCCCAACCCCAAAAAGGCCGGGCCAGCGATCACCTCGCTGGCCCAAGTCTTTTCATTGAGGAGGAAAAACACTCACACGTTTGCTAACAACCTTGCACTTGCCCTCCTGGGCACAGGCACGACGCCCGGTTCAATAAGCCAAACCAATTAGGTCCCGGGACCTACTATGGGGAACGGGGTAGCAGCGGAATTACCCGTTCGTGTTATTTTCGATGCTAAGAGCCGGCGCTGGCGGAATTGTCACCGAACCTTCACGAAAATGTAATTTCTTGTTTACGAGTTCCGCGTCAGGGATGCTCGTACGCGGAACTGTCCGGTGCTGCTGGCGGGTAATCGTGTCCATAAAGATTCTTGTGGGCCTGGATTCCGCCTGTGGCCGGCAGCTTGAGCAACCCCAGCGATGAAGCGCCCTCTGCGACGTTGACTTCCCGGGTTGTGCTCGGCAGAAGATCGGGCAGGGCAGCGTCGTACCAGAAGCGAAGCGTATAGCGGCCCACGGGGACGTTGGGAATGCTCACCTGGCCGCGCCGGTCCGAAATCCCATAGTAGGGTGTGGCGACGGCAATTACGACCGCACTCATTTCGGCGTGAATATTGCAGAAAATGTAGGAAATGCCGGGCTTGTCGAAAACCACCTGGCGAGTGCTGCCGGCTTCGTACAGTCCAAGATCAAAACGCTTGCCTTCGAACAGGGAAAAAACATTGTGGAAGAAGGGATCTTTGTTGGGAAACTCCACCACCGAACCGACCCTCACTACGAGCACGTGAGGCTCGAAGCTCTTGTTCTTCTGCACCAGGCGCGGCAAGGGAGCGTCCTGCCGGGCCGGCAGGTTCGCGGCCGCGGAATCTCCCACCGGCGTGAGCCACAGCACGACGTTGCTGGCATCCGGTGCTCTTCCCTTCTTTCCGCTATTCGCCACGGCGACGTTCGCCGTGACTGTCACTTGCTGGGTGAGAGCAGGTGCAGGACAAAGGAGCAAGCAGCAGATAAGAAGCCGGCGTCTCATGTCAGAAGAGAATCCCCATCATCAGATTGAACTGTTGCGCACTGTTATTGTTGTTGTCCACGTCGAACGATTGCAGGTGCCGGTATTCGGTGGAAAACAACAGATTTGACCGCGGCCGGAAGATGAAGTTTACCAGCGCCCCGCGGTTTTGTCTGAGTAAGGGGCCGACGTAGGCCTGGCTGGCATCGCCGATGCGAAGCTCCGACGCTGTCGGATTGTCCACGCCGAACGCCGCATTGATTTCCAGACGGCTGGTGGCTTTGAACTTGACCTGCGACCATCCTCCAATTGAGTCGAGCGGCGTGACCGAGGTGGTCGGCAAAATTGGGTTGCCATCGTAAATAACGCTACGGCTGATGCCGCCGTTCAACCCTCCGATCGCGCGTCCGCGATAGAACTCGCCGGAGAAAGCAACGCGGGGGCCCAATGGGATCGCCCAATCCGCCATCCCGGCCCAGCCATCGGCATAGTGCTCAAAGCCCCAATCCTGGCGGCTGTAATAGCCGCCCGCACCGAAGGTCAAAGGCTGTCCGAAGATCGTCTTCGTCCAGGCCAGGCGCGAGCCGTAGCTTGGCTGCCCGGAGGCTTCACCGGGACCCGGCACTCGGAAGTATGGGACCGGGGGAAATTCTCCGGTCAGATTGTCGAAAATTCCGCCCTGCACAATGATTTTCTGAGTATCGCCCACGGCGAAGCGATGCTCCACCATCACCTGTGGGGTCCACGACCAGAGATTTCCCGCATAATTCAGAGCTGGCACGGCGAGAGACGCGAACGAAGTCGGCGAATTGGGTGAAAGGAAAAGATTGTCCTGGCCGACGAGGACAGACGTATTCTCCCAATCCATGCGGGCGCTGGCGATCCGCAGACGAAAGATACCGGAGTTGACGCCGTTCCAGGTATCGGCAAAACCCCCGGCAAAATCGGCCTGGACCTTGCCCGACGTGCGCGCCCCCCACAGGGTCGGCCCAAAAACCTCCAAGCCGATCTCCGACTGGCGCAGGGTCGCGCCAAATTCGCCATTGCCCACGTTCGGCCCGGTCACAAAACTGGGGAAGTCCGGAATATCCGTCGAGCCGCGGTTGCTGAACAGATTCATCAACACGATGCCGGAAAGCCGTACCCTGTATTTCGACGCGCTTTCCACTTTGGTCTGGTATTGATCGTTTACTTTGCTGTTCACTAACTGGCTGGCATCCTCAAGCGCAGACACTCGATCTTCGAGTGAAGCCCTGGTTTGGGTTGAGGAGGAAGAAGCTTCGGCGGAACTCGCCGCTACGTCAGTGGTCTGGGAAGGTTCGTAGGAGTTGCCCGGTGTGGCTGCCGGCGCCAGCGGCGGATGGGCAGTCTCAAGTTCGCGCCGCAGGACAGCGTTCTCGGAGCGCATCTGTTTCACTTCGGCGCGAAGTTCATCCACCTGCTGCTGCAGGTCCTTGAGAACTCCGGCCACACCGTCGCCTGCTGCAACTGTACTGGCGGCCTGGCTCCAGGCCGAAACCGCTGCCAATGTCACGAACAGGCTAATCCAGCCGAGTTTCCGAATCCCAACAGGCAAGCCACCCCACTGTTTCATCGAATCGCCCTCCCTACTGGAACTGTGGAAGTATTCTAACGATCTTACAGAGCCCTGAGGCGATCCGAATGCTTCCCTGACGAAGCGCGAGTTTCTCCTGATTGGAAATTCTAGTCTGACTCTACTCTTCTCATCCGTTCGATCGGCGGAAGCGCCGGCTTCGCTTCCCCGCCGCTATCCGCGCTGGCGGAGGTGTGCAGGGGCAAAGTGACCAGAAATACGGTTCCTTCTTCCGAGCTTTTCTCGACCGTCACCCTGCCACCGTGATCTTCGACAATCTTCTGCACCACCGTCAAACCTAATCCCGTGCCGTTTTCCTTGCCATAGCTGACGAAGGGATCAAACAGCTTAGCGCGAATAGATTCGGGAATGCCACGTCCATTGTCGGTCACGCGGATTTCCAATCCTTCGCCGGCTTCGCGCAGTTCGATAGCGATTCGGCCCTCCGCGCCCTTGATGGCTTCGCAGGCATTGAGCAGCAGGTTGTAGAAGGCGCGCTCCAGTTTCTTGGTGTCGAACCAGCCCGTGCTGTTGCCTTCCTGCCGGATGGTAATCCGCATGGGGCGGAAGTCCGGGCGGGAACGTATGGCTTGCACCACGCGCTCGATGGATTCCTTGACGCTGCCATAGGTCCGGCGCAGCGACTCGCGGGTACGGGAGAATTCGAGTAGTGAATCAATCAATTCGGTCATCTGATTCACCGCAACCCGAATCTCCTGATACAGCTCCTCGCGCTGTTCCGCCGACAATCGCACCTCGCACAAAAATTCCGCGTTGGCCACGATGGCAGCCAGCGAATGCCGCAGATCGTGCGAAATCGAACTGGCCATTCTGCCGATCGTGGCCAGCCGCTCGGCCTCGATCAGTTCCTGCTGTGCCTTCAGAAGATTGTCACGCATGCGGTTGAAGGCACCGGTAACTTCAGCCACTTCATCGCTGCCATGAGCATCCAGCTCGTAGTGGAAGTCGCCGCGCCCCAGGGCGCGCACTCCGGCCACAAGATGGCCCAGAGGCCGGGTAAACGTGTGCGAGATGAAAAAGACCAGCAAACTCCCGCCCAGCACTGCGGTCAGGCCCACGGCGAGAATCAGGCGGTTCAGGCTGTCGAGGAAGGCTGTAGCCTCATCGTAGGACTTGAGCACCATCAAGCGAACCGAGGGCTCTTTGCCGGCCGCCAACTCCAGCGAGGTTCCCAGGAAATGCTCGTCGCCCAGCCGCACTTCCTCAGGTTCGGGAATGCCCGGAGTGGAATGCACCACCGGACGCCGGCCCAGGTCTGCTTCATGCGCCGGGTCGAGCGTGCTGCTGACGATGGTGTTGCCATAATAAAACGCGACCTGGCTGGCGGCGATGCGACTAACCTGCGACGCCACCGAGTCATCAATCTCGTAGCCGACGACCAGGAATCCCAACAGCCGGCCCTCGGCCGCTGTGCCGAAATAAATCGGCTTGATGAATACCTGGTAAAGATGCTGCTCCCCGAACCACCACTGCCCGGAATTCTCCTGATTGAACGGAGTGCTGAGTGCATCTTGCGCCATCTCGCGCGAAAAACCCGGCGTCGCGGTGTGGAGCGCGACCACCCTGCCCGCCCGGTCGGCCAGCACAAACAGATCGCTGCCCGCCAACCGCCACAAATCAGTGGATGCATCCTGGATGGTCGCTTCGTGCTGCGTGGTCATCAGCGCCCGCAGGTTGGGCAGGTCGGCCAGCAGCTCCGCCGAATGGGTAAGCGTGAGTTCCCGTTCCCGCTGAAAATTCTGGAAGGTGCTGACCGAGTTATGCAGGTCGGCGAAGATGCTCTTCTTTACCTGCGCCTGCACGCTGCGGCGCACCAGCAGCAGACTGCTACAGGTCAGCCCGGCCGTGATCAGCAGCATGGAGAGTAGAAACTTGGTCCGCATGCGAAGTTTCACCATGCTCGCGTCTCTCCATGCCCGGATTCTTTGCCGCGTAACGCGCTTATCGCACCATCAGCGTACAAACTTGTACCCCATGCCGTGAACGGTACGGAAGTGCACCGGATTCGCCGGATCCCGCTCCAGCTTTTGCCGCAGCTTCAGAATGTGATTGTCCACGGTGCGCGTCGAAGGATAGTTCTGATAGCCCCAGACTTCGTTCAGCAACTCATCGCGCGAGATCACTCGCTCGGCATTGTTCACCAGGAACTTCAGCGTCTTGAACTCCTGCGCGGTCAGCACCACCAGCTCGCCGTTGCGCGTGACTTCCATCTTGGTGAAATCCACCGAAATGCCGTCGAAGGTGGCCAGTTCGCCGCTGGGCGTGCGCACGGTACGGCGCAGCGCTGCGCGCACCCGCGCCAGCAGTTCGCGCGGGCTGAAGGGCTTGGTCACATAATCGTCGGCGCCTAGTTCGAGCAGCAGAACTTTATCGGAAACGTCGCTGGCCGCGCTCAGCACGATAATCGGCATGCCCGGGGCCGCCTGTTTGATCTCGCGGCAAACATCGCGCCCCGACATTTGCGGTAAGCGCAGATCCAGCACGATGGCCGATGGCGCGGATTTTTGAAACGCTTCCAGGCCGGCCTTGCCATCGGAACAGATTTCAATTTCAAACCCCTCGGCTTCGAACAGGCGCCGCAGCGCCTTCTGCACCGCACGATCATCTTCAACCACCAGGATGCGCTCCATGCTGTTTGCTCCCGAGATTGGGTGCAGAAACTCCTTGCGCAGCGCCTGTGGTGCGCGCTGCAAACCTGCGTCACGATGTGTCTCTACCTGCTGCATCATAATTGCTCCCCGGTTGGCGTGTCACCGCTGCCAACCGAGCCTCAGATTACTACCAGGGGCTTGAGGAATCAGCGTGCAAGACCAACTGTTGACAAGGTTTTTACAATCCGCAGACAATCGCCGTATTTTGCGGCGTCCCCGGGTCTGGTTACGCGCGAACCGTCGCCTTACTGTTTCGTCAGCGGAATGCGCGCGCCTACCACCGGAACCATCCACACGGCATATCCCCGCGGATCGCGAACGTTGGCGATCATCTGATTGAAATACGCCACGGCCGCCTCCCGCGAGATGGGCGTGTACTGTCCGATCGGCTCGGAATAGCCATCGCGCCAGGCCTCGAGAATCGCCGCGAAAGTCTCTCTTGGCACACGCAGCGTATCCACGATCACATAATCTACCGTGATCTCCTCGAGGTGAAGATCGGCGAGCATTCGGTAAGTATGGCGTCCGACATACAAATCCGTGCCGGTCGCCTCGCCGAACTTATCTGGCCCCACGTGCCACAAATCCCGCGGATCGGGCACGCCGCGCTGGAAATGCAGCATGTCGTAGTCTTCCGGGATCAGGTGCAGATAACCGCCCGGCCGCGTAACCCGCGCCAACTCCGCCAGCACGCGATCAGCATGCGGAATGGAGTGAATGACATGCCGGCAAACGGTTAAATCGAAGTTGCGGTCCGGAAAGCTGAGCTCGAAGATACTTTGATGTTCAAAGGTCAAACGCGGAGCCAGCCGGGCATAACGTGACCGCGCCAGATCCAGATGATGGTCAATAATGTCCACGCCCCGCACCTGCGCCTGGGGAAAAAATTCCGCCAGCCGCGATGAGCCCTCGCCGGTCCCGCAGCCGGCATCGAGGATGCGCGCTTTTGCGGGCAGATCATAGCGGCGCAACAACTGCGATTCCTGCGGCCAGATCGCGCGCGCCTGCCCATCCAATCCGCGCACCATGGACTCGTCCGCCATCTGCTTCGCGTGAGGATTGAGATCAGTCAAGGGATTCTCCTGAGGAATATTCCCAAGATTAGATTGTCCGGTGAATCAATTGGTTTCTTCCCGGTCCATCAGCGGGCCCGCCAAGCTGTCGCCTCTTTGCGATAGCGCGGGGAATTCAAAGTCAGGCGGAAGTCGCCGGCTCTGAGATGAACTGTCCGAACACTTCGTTCGACAACAGTCGCCCGCCCGCCGTCAGGCGAATGTGACTCCCCTCACACTCGAGTAAACCTGCGGCCATCAATTCGGTGATGCCATGCGAGAAATTCTGTCTCGCCCTCGGGCCAAAATCCTTCTCAATGTCGTCCAAGTCAACTCCGCAGGCAAGGCGCAAGCCGAGGAAAAACGCCTCCTCCAGCGCCGCTGCCGGCGAAATCGGAGTGCGCTTCAGCGGAGCATTGGCAACATATTGTTCCAGCGAGTCCGCCGTCGCAAAGCGAACCGACTCAACCTCGCCGCCGGGGCTCAATTCCGGATTGGGGTGCGCTCTCAGCATCGAATGCGCATCCACGCCAAAACCCAGATAAGGCTGTCGCCTCCAATATTTCAGGTTGTGCTGCGACTCGCATCCTGGCCGGGCAAAGTTCGAAATTTCGTACTGGGCGATGCCCGCCGCGTTCAGGCGCTCGCATGCCGAGGTGTACAAGTCCGCCGTCAGATCGTCGTTCGGAACAAAATGCGCGTGATATTTCGTTCCCCCGGCAATGAGTTCTCTGCCCAGTCGCGAATCCTCATCCACTTCCAGCATATAAACGCTGACATGAGGCGCGCCCACCGCAATCGCTTGCTGCAAGGAAAAATCCCAGCTCTCGGCCGTCTGATACGGCAATCCGGCGATCAAGTCAACATTGATATTCGCGATTCCCGCAGCGCGCAGGCGCGCAATCTCTTCCAGCACAGTTTCCCGCTTGTGCAACCGCCCCACCGAAGCCGCCTCCTGATCCACAAAGGATTGCACCCCGAGGCTCACCCGATTTACGCTACAGTTCTTCAAGGTTTCTACCATTACCGCCGTCAGTGTGCCGGGAGCGCATTCCACGGTGATTTCCGCCTCCCGCGCGATTTCGAAATTTTGCGAAATGGTGACAAACAGGCGCTGCAGCTGGGTTCTATCGAGGATGGTGGGTGTTCCACCGCCGAGATAAATGGAATCTACCGCGCGTTCGAAATCTCCGCCCATCGGTTCGGCGGTCACCGCAGCCTGCGCCACGTCCGCGCACACGCGGTCGAGGTAGCGCTCAAAGACGGCGCGGGAAAAGACATCCGAGGCAAAGTTGCAATAACTGCACTTGGTGCGGCAAAACGGCACGGAGATGTACAAACCCAAGGGCATTGAGACTGATTATCCCATGACGCGGCACCGCCGCCGAGACGACGTGCATCTCAAGCCCGTGCAGGGTTCGGCGCGAATGTTGTAGAGTTGCCGAATCGAATTTTGCGTTAGCCACAACATGCTTCCGCGCGTGGTCATCACCGGACTCGGCGTCGTCAGCCCGAACGGCATCGGGAAGGAAGCCTTCTGCCGCGCCATCCTCGCCGGCAAATCGGGCGTCAAGCGAATCTCGCGCTTCGATCCTTCCGATCTCGCGGTTCACATCGCCGGCGAAATTTCCGACTTCGACGAACTCGCCTGGGTTGACGCGCGCGAGCGCAAGCACGTTTCGCGCGTCGTGCCGCTGGCGTTGGCCGCTTCCACGGAAGCCTTGCGCGATGCCGGCGTCGAACCCGCGGCGATGACGATGGAACAAAGGCGCGAGATCGGCGTCATCCTCGGTACTGGCGGCGGAGCGCAGGAATTTTCCGAGGAGCAATATCGCCTCTGGCACTCCGGGCACGTCAAGCAGGTCAGCCTGTTCTGCATACCCAGCGGCACCATGGGGACGATTCCCAGCGAGATCTCCATGCGCTTCGGCTTTCGCGGCTACAGCCACGTCGTGACTGCGGGCTGTACATCTTCGAGCGACGCGATCGGCTACGCCTATCAGCACATTCAGGCCGGCGCGCAGCCCATGTTTGTCGCCGGTGGCGTGGATTCACCCATCACGCCGGGGATCATCAAGGGCTACACCATGCTGCGCGCGCTCACTCCATCGTGGAATGATGAACCGGAGCGCGCCTCGCGGCCGTTTTCCGCCGACCGCAATGGCTTCGTGATCGCCGAAGGTTCCTGGATGTTCGTCGTTGAAGATTACGAACATGCTCGCGCCCGCGGCGCCCGCATCCATGCCGAGATCACCGGCTACGGTTCCACTTGCGAGGCGTTTCATCGCGTCCGCATGAGCGATTCGCCGGAGGAGCCGGCGCGCGCCATCACCCTGGCGATGCAAGAGGCGGGCATTGCGCCACAAGACGTTCAATACGTGAATCTCCACGGCACCTCCACCGAGATGAACGATCGCGTGGAGACGCGTGCTTTGAAGATCGCCCTGGGCGGGCGGGCCGGAAAAATTCCGATGTCCGGTTTGAAATCGCAGATCGGGCACGCGCAGGGAGCGTGCGGCTCGGCAGGCATTGCGGCCACGCTGATTGCCATGGAGCACGGGGCGATTGCCCCGACAATCAACCTCGACCAGCCTGACCCGGAATGCGACCTGGACTATGTCCCCGAGATTGGGCGCAAGGCTCAGATCGAACACGCGATCTGCAACTGCGTCGGCTTCGGATCGAAGAATTCGGCGCTGGTGTTGCGCAAGGTGGCGTAGAGAGCTGTCATCCCGAGCGGAATTGCCATCGCCTTGATCTTCTTTGCGTCCTCACCACAGCCTCCTCCATCTAAAATAGTTCGAGCATGGCTTCCCATCAGGAAGAAGAAGTTCTAGGCAAAGCGTACGACAGCCGGCTGATGAAGCGACTGCTCGGCTACCTCAGCCCCTACAAGTGGCAGGTGGGCATCGCGCTGGTTTCGATCGTTTTGAAGGCCGGCGCCGACGTGCTTGGCCCTTATCTCACCAAAATCGCCGTTGACCGTTACCTGGTGCGCGTGCCAGGTCTGCGTTCTCCGCTCGATTTTTGGCTGAGCAACGAGCCTCTGGTCGGCATCGCACAGATCGCCGCGATCTATGTCGGGCTGCTGGTGTTCAGCTTCCTGCTCGAATATCTGCAAACCTACTTCATGCAGTGGACAGGCCAGAAGGCGATGTTCGACCTGCGCGCGCAAATCTTCCGCCACCTGCAGCGCATGCACATCGGCTTCTACGACAAGAATCCTGTCGGCCGCCTGGTCACGCGCGTCACCACCGACGTGGACGCGGTGAACGAAATGTTCACCTCGGGCGTGGTTTCGATTTTCGAAGATATCTTCGTGCTGGCCGGCATTCTGATCATCATGCTGAAGATGAACTGGTGGCTGGCCCTGATCACCTTTGCCGTGTTGCCGCTGATCGGCATCGCCACCAAGATTTTCCGCGACAAGGTGCGCGACTCTTACCGCCGCATTCGGGTGGCGATCGCGCGCATCAACGCGTACCTGCAGGAGCACGTGAGCGGCATGGTGGTGTTGCAGCTCTTTAACCGCGAGCAGCGGGCCTTCGATAAATTCTCCGAAGTGAACGCGGTTCATATGGACGCGTTCAAAGACGCGATCATGGCGCACGCGGTGTATTACCCGGTGGTGGAAGTTCTTTCGGCCACGGCGATCGCCTGCGTGATCTGGTTTGGAGGCAATGACGTGATCCGCGGCGCCACCACGCTCGGCGTGTTGGTGGCGTTCATGCAGTATGCGCAGCGCTTCTTCCGGCCCATTCAGGATCTGAGCGAAAAGTACAACATCCTGCAATCGGCGATGGCTTCGAGCGAGCGCATCTTCAAACTGCTCGACACACCGGTGGAGATCACATCGCCTGCGATCACCAAGGCGCCGGTGGGACCAGGCCAGATCGAGTTCGATCATGTATGGTTCGCCTACCGCAATGTTCCGGTTGAGACCGCCGACTCTGCGAGCCGGCCTGTACAGCCGGGGGCGCGTGCCCTCACCCGCCCGGTCGAGCGAAGCGCGGCTAATCACCCCGAGCCGGATTGGGTTCTCCGCGATGTGAGCTTCACCATCGCCCCGGGAGAAACCGTGGCCATTGTCGGCCACACCGGCGCTGGAAAAACCACGATCATTTCGCTGCTCATGCGCTTTTACGACGTGCAGAAAGGCGCGATCAAAATTGATGGCGTGGATTTGAAGGAGATGGACCTTTCCGATCTGCGCCGCCGCTTCGGCGTGGTGCTGCAGGATCCATTCCTGTTCACCGGGACGGTGGAAGGAAACATCCGGCTGGGCACGGACTGGATTGAAGATAGCGACGTCGAGCAGGCCGCCGAAGATGTGAATCTCGCCGACTTTATCCGCAGCCTGCCAAAGGGATTCAAAGAAGAAGTGCACGAGCGTGGCAGCACGCTTTCCACCGGGCAAAAGCAACTTATTTCATTTGCCCGCGCGCTGGCGCACGATCCTAAGATTCTGATTCTTGACGAAGCCACTTCCAGCGTGGATACGGAAACCGAATTCCGGGTGCGGGATGCATTGAGCCGCATGGTGGAAGGCCGGACTTCCGTGGTGATTGCGCACCGGCTTTCGACCGTGCAGCGCGCCGACAAGATTATCGTCATGCACAAAGGCCAGGTGCGGGAAATGGGCACACATCAGGAGTTGCTGGCCCAGCGCGGCATTTACTACAAGCTGTACCAACTGCAATACAAAGACCAGGAAGTGGCGCCGCAGGTCACGGCCAACGCTGACGATTAACGGCGATCTGATTAACCCTCATCTCTGTCATTTCGCGGGCAGCAGAATCGCCCGCTTGGGAGTCTCGCTCTGCTTCAGGGGTTTCCCTAGATTTCTTCTGCTTCGGAAGAGCTATATCCCACATCAACTTTGGTAACTCGGCGCGATCCGTCCCCCCTACTAGAATCGTGAAATAGGCGCAGAGCGCCCGCGCGCGAATGGAACAACAGCCTTTTCAGGACGTCAACCAGGAAAGCCCCGCGGCTGTTCCCGTCGAAATACGTCGTATCGAGGGGCGGGAGTGGTGGCTCTGGGGATTCGCCGTCGCGGTTACGCTGGCGCTGACTCTGGGCATCGTCTCGTTCACCTTTCCCTGGTTTCATCGCGAAGCCGAAGCGACGTACTGGTTCGACTTGCGCGAGTGGGTGCGCGGGCTGGCGGCGCTGGTGGTGTTGTTCGATCTCTACACGGTGTATCAGCATCTGCAACTGCACCGCGTGCGCCGGCAACTGGCCGAGCATGACCAACTCTTTCGCCTGATCAGCGAGCATGCCGCCGACATGATTGCGCTGGTGGATCGCGATGGCCGCCGCCTGTATAACAGCCCCGCGTATCAAAAGGTCCTGGGATATTCGGCAGAGGAACTGAAAACCACTTCTTCGATTGATCAGATTCATCCTGACGATCGCCCGCGCGTGATGCAGGCCGCGGAGAAAGCCCGCGAGACCGGGCACGGGGAGCGTGTCGAATACCGCATCCGTCACAAAAACGGCTCCTGGCGCGTGCTCGAATCCACGGCCAGCGCAATCCGCAATGCCAAGGGCGAGACCGACAAGCTGGTCATCGTGAACCGCGACATTACCGAGCGCAAACGCGCCGAAGAGATGCTGGTTCACAACGCGTTTCACGACGGCCTGACCAACCTGCCGAACCGCGCGCTGTTTCTCGACCGCCTGCAGCACGCTCTGACGCTTTCCAAAAAACATGCGAACTACAAGTTCGCCGTGCTGCTGATTGACATCGATGAATTCAAGGTCATCAACGACAGCCTTGGCCATGCGGCGGGCGATGGCCTGCTGATTCAAATCGGGCAGCGATTGAAAGAGTCGGTGCGCAAGGCCGATACGGTTTCGCGGCCACAGGGCCTGACCAACGGCGACAACACTCTGGCACGCCTGGGCGGCGACGAATTCACGATTCTGCTGGACGATATTCGCGATCCCGTTGAGGCAGTGCGCGTGGCGGAACGCATCCAGGGCGAGTTGTCGGCGGCGTTCCTGGTGAATGGCCAGGAAGTGGTGATCGCGGCGAGCATTGGAATTGCCGCCAGCACCAGCCCGCACACCAAGGCGGAAGACCTGCTGCGCGATGCCGATATCGCCATGTATCGCGCCAAACGGAGCGGAAAGGCGCGTTGCGAGGTCTTCGACACAGCCATGCACGCCAGCGCGGTGAAACGGCTGCGGCTTGAAACCGACATCCGCAAGGGCCTGGAACATAGTGAGTTCAAGGTGTATTACCAGCCCATTGTGTCGCTGCAGAATGGCAGAATTGTCGGCTTTGAGGCCTTGAGCCGCTGGCAGCGTGCGGAGGGCCTGGTGCCGCCGATGGATTTTATTCCGGTGGCCAATGAAACCGGGCTGATCATTCCCATTAACCGGCAACTGCTGCGCGAAGCCTGCGAGCAGACGCTGGCCTGGCAGGCGCAGTTCCCCGCCACACCGCCGCTGTCGTTGAGCGTCAACGTCACGCCTCGGGAATTCGCGCAGCCCGACCTGGCCGAAGAGATTGGGAAAATTCTCAAGCAGACCAAGTTCGATCCCAGCAATTTGCGTCTGGAGATCATCGAGACTATCGCCATGGGCGACGCGGAAAAAGACGGGCGCATGCTGGCGCAGTTGAAATCGCTGGGCGCGCACTTGAGCATTGATGACTTTGGCACCGGATATTCCTCGCTCAGCCGCCTACGCCGCATTCCGGTGGACGTTCTGAAGATTGACCGCAGCTTCATCTCAAACATGGACAGCGACGCGGAAAATCTGGAGATTGTGCGAGCCATTATCACGCTCGCCCACAACCTGGAGTTGAAAGTCGTCGCCGAAGGCCCGGAAACAATGGAACACGTCAACCTGCTCAGCAAACTCGGCTGCGAGCAGGCGCAAGGATACGTTTTCTCGAAGCCCGCCGCCCCGCAGGAAATTTCCAGGCTGCTGGCGCTCAACCGCGGCAAGGCAGCAGGCTCAGGCGCGTAGCCTCGCGCCCATCCTCTCAGGTCCTGCCCTTACAATGCTTCAGTGCGAATTCTGATCTCGGCGGGCGAAGCTTCCGGCGAAATGTATGGCGCGGAGCTGATCGAGGCGCTACGCCGCCGTGAACCGTCGCTTGAATTTTTCGGTGTGGGTGGAGAGCGCATGCGTGCCGCCGGCTGCGACACGGTCGTGGATGCGAAAGACCTTGCGGTGGTCGGCATCACGGAAATTCTGGCGCATCTGCCGAAGATTTGGAGACTCTTCCACAAGTTCATCGCCGAAGCCGACCGGCGCCGCCCCGACCTCGCCATCGTGATTGATTCCCCCGCGTTCAACTGGCGCGTCGCCCGCCAGATGCACAAGCGCGGGATTCCCGTCGTCTATTACGTTTGCCCGCAGTTCTGGGCGTGGCGGCAAGGGCGTGTGCGCCTGTTGCGCAAGTACATCACCAAAGCGCTGGTGATTTTTCCTTTTGAAGAAAAGTTTTATCGCGATCGCGGCGTGGATGCGACCTTCGTCGGACATCCGCTGGCGGATCTGCCGCGGCCGACTATCACGCGGCAAGACTATGCGGCGCAATACAAGCTTGATCCGGGCAGGCTTTGGATCACGCTGATGCCCGGGAGCCGGGTCAAAGAAGTGCGAATGAACTTGCCCACGATGCTGCAATCCGCTGTAAGCCTGGGCGCAGGATACGAGTTTCTCCTTCCGGTCGCGCCGACGCTGGATTCAGACTTCATCCGTACCCTCATCGGCAATCAGGCGATTCATCTTGTCAGGGAGGCTTTGCCGGCTTTGGCGCATTCACGCGCCGGAATTATTGCGAGCGGCACGGCGACGGTGGAAGCGGCGATGATGGGAACGCCGTTCGTCATGGTTTATCGCGTCTCGCCGCTGACCTATATGCTGGGTCGGCCACGCATCAAGGTTTCACATTTCGCTATGGTCAATCTGATTGCGAGAAGGGAGATTGTCCCGGAGTTGGTCCAAGGGGATTTTACGCCCGGAAACGTGGCCGCGAAACTCAGCGGAATTCTTGTGGATGGGCCTCGGCGGGAAACGATGATCGCAGGATTCGCGGAAGTGAAGGCTGAGTTGCTCGGGACGAAAGGTGAGTATGGGCGTCCGGCGGAGCGGGCGGCGGAGGCCATTCTGGGGGTAATTGGCGCGGAGTAGCGCATGGATTGCTGGCGGTTTCACTTCTCGAATTGGGCCAGGACTCGCTCCTGACCCTTGTCGTGCCAGCATCTTTTGCGTCACAATTTACATCTTAAAGAACAGCGGCAGTTCGAAGGAGACTTCCCTTAATGTCCTTGCAACGTTGGCGCCAGTGTTGGGCGCTGTCAGCCTGTTGTGCCTGGTTCCTGCTTCTCACCTGCATTTCGGCCGGCGCGGCCGAGAAAACCCGGATTCGGGTGGACGATTACCAGATTGACGCCGAGCTTCTGCCGCATACGCACAAGATTGCGGCACATGCCAGGGTGAAGTTCACTGCCCTCGCCGATACGAACGTCGCCAGCTTCGAACTGCACAACGACCTGCGCGTCACCAAGGTGACCGATGGGTCCGGCAAACCCGTCTCTGCCGACCGCGTGGCGGCGGATTCCACCGTTCGCGTGCAACTGCCTGCGACTCTGGTGAAAGACAGTGCCACCACCCTGGACTTTCAATACGACGGCACACTGGATTCCGCCGACAACAGCCCGGTGCAGGGACTGAAAGTGGCAGCGGTCGGCGACGACATAAGTTATCTGCTATACGCGGGCCGCTGGTTCCCGGTGAATGCTTACGGCACAAACCGCTTCACCGCCACCATCAACATTAACGTTCCAGCGAACATGATCGTCATTGGCAGCGGCAAGGAAAGTGTTTCCGATACTCCCGCGACCAAGAAGGCTCCGGCGGGTTCGCTCCCCACTAAGACTTACACTTTTGTCTGGGATAAGCCCAGTTTTCCCGGAACCATCATCGCGGGAGCGTTTCAGGAGTTCAAAAGCGACGAAGCGGGCGTGGATTTGCACCTTTTCTTCAAACCGATTCACCAGAACCTGGGCGCGCTGTACCTGGAAACCGCCCTCAAGGAATTCACTTACTTTGTGACCCTCTACGGCCCGGCGCCTTCCACCACGTTGCGCGTGGTTGAGATTCCCGATGACACGGTTCCTGCCGCGTGGGCGCCTGAGATCGCCGCCATTGCCGGCCGGGCGGTCACCGAGAAGGTGAATTATCGCCTGCTGGCGAACACGCTTGCGCATCAGTGGTGGGGAGCGTCGGTGAGTCCCGATTCGCTCGATGACTGGTGGCTGTGCGATGGATTTGCCCGCTATTCCGAAGCGCGCTACGTGGAGAATGCCGCTGGGACGGCCGGCCTGGAAGAAGTGGTGAAAGACATGTCGGTCGGATCGCTGGCGTACGACACGGTGCCGCTTGCGACCATCGGCAAGCTCGATATGTTCTCGCCCGAGTTTCAGTCGCTCGCCACCGACAAGGGGGCCATGATTCTGCACATGCTGCGCTGGGTGGAAGGCGACCAGAAATTCGACCACACCATGCGCACCTTCGCCGCCAAGTATGCAGGAAAATCGGCCTCGCTGGACGATTTCCGCGAAGTGGCCGAGCAGGATTACGGCGACAAGCTCACCTGGTTTTTCACCCAGTGGCTGAATTCCACCGGCGCTCCGGAATTCAAGACCAAGTACACGGTTTACCGCCTGGGAAATAACAAAGGCTTCCGCATTGTCGGCCAGATTACCCAGGATCTCGATTTGTTCCGCATGCCGGTCGAACTGCGGGTTGACACTGACGGAAAGACGGAAGAGAAGCGGATTGACGTTGTGGGCACCGACTCGCCGTTCACCATCGAGACCTTCGGCAAACCCCGCAAGATTTCGATTGACCCCGACAGCCGGGTGCTGAGGAATTCGACCGACATCAAGTTGCGCGCTTCGATTCAGCGCGGGCAGGCTCTGGTGCAGCAGGGCGATCTCGCGGGCGCGCTTTCGGAATTTAACAAAGCGCTCGACGTGAATAAGAACAGTTCGCTGGCGCATTACCGGATTGCCGAAGTATTTTTCCTGCAGAAGAATTATCAGGCATCGGCAAATGCTTACCGGGAATCGTTGAACGGCGACGGTGATCCGCGCTGGACTGAGGTCTGGAGCCACGTACAACTGGGCAAGATCTTCGACATCACCGGCCAGCGCGAGCGCGCCACCAACGAATACCGCCAGGCGTTGCAGACCAACGACAACACGCAGGGAGCGCTGGAAGAGGCGCGCAAGTATCTGCAGAAGCCCTTCGAGCAGCAGAAAACAAACGGTTAGGATTTCTCTTGTGCGAGTTTTCCCAGCGCCAGGCCATTATTCAGGTCAATTGCGGCGTGCACCACCTGAATCGGAATCAGGCTGCGGCATAGCAGAAACAGCAGGCCCAGCACCAGGCCCAATCCGCCCGCGCCGATCACGCCCCTGCGTCCCTGATAAGCGTGGGCCAGCCCAAAAATAACGGACGACACAAGCAGTCCGAGCCACAACGAACCCATCCCCACGCCGGCGAAATTCAGAAGCCACCCGCGATAAAGAAATTCTTCGCAGATGCCGGCCGTCAGCGCCACCAGAACGAACATTCCACGCTCGGCCGCGCTCGTGGGGACAATCCGCTTGACTTGTTCCGCCGCCTGCTTCAAAGCCGCCTCTTTCGTCGAAGATCGCGCCTTCTTCCGGCTCAATCTGATCACTACGAAGGTCGCGATCACAATCAGCAACAGCGTGACCGTCACATAGCTCTTCCCCAAGCCCTGACCGATGTTGGCAAGTCCCAACCCATTGGCGCGCATCACGAAGATGCACCCTGCCACCAGCGACCACTCCGCCAGAATGTTCCAAGCGTAAATCTGCATCGTAGTCGGTAGACGAAAGTAGAGGAAGTAATCAAGGATGGGAAAAATCAAGACGAGAACAACCACGAACAACCAGGCTGAGAGGCTGTGCCAAGCGCCCAGCCATGCGGACAGAGAAGCAATGTTCATCTAGTACGCCCACCGCAACAGCGTCGCGCCCGCGGTAAATCCTGCGCCCACCGACGCCAGCAATACCAGGCTTCCTTTCTTCAACTTGCCCTCATCCAACGCCGTCTGCATGGCCAGCGGAATGGTGGCCGCAGTGGTGTTTCCGTAGCGATCAATGTTGAGGATTACGCTTTCCGGATGCATCTTCAGCCGGTCGGCGGTTGCGGTAATAATGCGCTTGTTGGCCTGATGCGGAATAAATACATCCACATCTTTGCCCTGCAGCCCATTCCGCCGCAGGATCTCTTCGCACAGTTCCGCCATTTTGCGCACCGCATATTTAAAAACTGCCTGCCCGTCCTGATGAACGTAATGCATCTTCTGATCCACGGTCGCGTGCGTGGAGGGATTGAGGCTGCCGCCCCCCGGCATATAGAGCGAACACCCGCCCCCGCCGTCCACTTCGTGCAGGAAATCGATCAATCCGACAGAATCATCTTCGGCGGGCTCGAGAATCACCGCGCCCGCGCCATCGCCAAAAATGATGCAGGTGGCGCGATCCGTGTAGTCAATAATGGAAGACATGACATCGGCGCCGATGACCATCACCTTCTTGTGCGCGCCCGTCGCTACAAACTGCGCGCCCGCCTGCAGCGCATAGAGGAAGGCTGAGCAGGCAGCCGAAACGTCGAACCCCCAGACTCCTTTTGCGCCCAATTTGTGCTGCACCAGGCATGCGGTGGAGGGAAAAAGCATGTCCGGGGTGACTGTGCCGAGCACAATCGCGCCCAGGTCGCTCGGCGCGATGCCCTTGGTCGCGAGCGCTGCCTTTGCCGCTTCGACGGCCAGGTCGCTGGTCGCAACCCCTTTGCCCACGATGTGGCGCTCGCGGATCCCCGTGCGCTCCAGGATCCACTGGTCGGTGGTTTCTACCATTTTTTCCAGGTCGGCGTTGGTCAGCAGTCCAGGGGGAACGTAGGTGCCAAGCGCGCTGATCCTTACCCGCACGGGTTGGTTCACTCTGTGATTTCTCCGGATGAGTCTGCGAACCGGATATTTTCACAGAGAGCAGGAGCAAAGTCCACCGGCCGGATTCCGGGGTGCCGGCATTTGCGGACTCCACCCCGCTCTAGCCCGCACTCAGGGCTTGAACTTGAACACGCCCCCACAGTTGGCGTAGGTGGTGAGTAGGCTGCACCCAGCTAAAATTACAAGACTGACGCAGGGAAACGCGGTACCATAGTTCCCCGCAGTCGGGCGGGGAGAACGGCATGAAGAAGAGCGGCATGAAAACGACCCTTCGGCGATTATTGCTCGTGGCGGCAACAGCAATGGCTCTGCTTTTCTTTGCCAGGAGAGCCGAGGCGAAGACCATCACCTACAAGGGTAAGTTTAAGGATGGCGCGACCTATCTGATTCAGGTTCCTTCCAACTGGAACCAGACGCTGGTTCTCTACAGTCACGGTTATGTGATTCCCGATTTTTCCAATCCCGCCGAAGATGTGGGCGATCCCATCACCGGAAATTATCTTCTGGCGAACGGTTATGCGTTGGCTGGCTCGTCTTATGCCACGACCGGTTGGGCGATTCAACAGGCTTTGCCCGACCAGCTGGAAGTATTGAGCAAGTTCAGTTCCCTGGTGGCCAAGCCGCAAAGAACCATCGCCTGGGGACATTCGCTCGGCGGCATGGTCACAGCGGGGCTGATTCAGCGCGACGCCCAACATTTCGACGCGGCCCTGCCCATGTGCGGCGTGGTCGCCGGGGGCGTAGGCACGTGGAATCAGGCGCTGGACTCGGCTTTCGCCTTCTATACCTTGTTGGCGTCGGGATCCGGCCTGGAGCTGGTGAATATCAAGCACCCCAACAAAAACGTTCAGATCGCCGAGAGTGCTCTGTCAACGGCGCAGAATACCGCGGTGGGTAAGGCGCGAATTGCCCTGTCCGCGGCGCTGGCCGACACGCCCGGCTGGTTCGATCCTCTGTTGAAGGAGCCTCCTCCCACAGACTATGCCAAGCAGGAAGCAAATCAATATTCCTGGCTCTCGCAGATTGATTTCCCTTTCGCCTTTGATTTTCGCGCTGAGCTCGAAGGCCGGGCGGGCGGAAATCCTTCGTGGAACAACGGAATTGATTACCGCAAACAGCTTCAGGCTTCCGTGGACTATGCCGAGGTCAAGGCACTTTACAAGAAGGCCGGGCTCGATCTGGATACGGACCTCGAAGCCTTGAATAGTGCCGTAAGGATCAAGGCCAACTCGCAGTCGCTTAACTATCTGAAACGCAATTTGATTTTCAACGGCGAGATTGGTCTGCCCGTGCTCACCCTACACACCAAGGGTGATGGCCTGGTGGAAGTGGAAAACGAGGACGCATACAAGCAGGTTGTCGGCGAGGCGGGCAATGGGAAGTTACTGCGGCAGCTTTTTGTGGATCGAGCCGGACACTGTGAATTCACGCCCGCCGAAACTCTGGTCGCCTTCCAGGCGCTGCTCACCCGACTGGACACAGGCGATTGGCCGGATCTCGACTCGGGCAAGCTAAACCGGCAAGCCAAGGCGCTGGGAGCGAAATACAACGTGCTCGAAGCGAACGGCAAGAAAGTTCACGTTGGGCCGAAGTATTTCAAATTCAAGCCGGCGAAATTCCTGCGGCGCTACGATACGCGGCATCACTAGGAGCCGGGTAGCATCCTACGTTTCGATGAACTTTGCCGTGGTAATTTCGTACAGATAACTCTCCCGGCCCGTGGCGTCGGGCCGCGGCCCCGCTCGTACAGCGCCGATTTTTTCCAAAGCCCGCTGCGAACGGAAATTTGTCGGACCCACCAGAAAGACCACTCGCTCCACGAATCGGAAGGCGTGCTGCAACATAAGCTGCTTCATTTCGTGGTTGTAAACGCCGCCCCAGTGGGAACGAGCGAGAAAAGTCCAGCCGATTTCGACCTCGCTTTTTTCCTGGCTGTATCCGTGGTAGCGCGAGGAACCGATAACCTGCTCGTTGCTGGAATCGATGGCGATCAGCCCGCCGCCTGACTCCAGGGCCTCGCGAAAAAACTGCTGGAACGCGTCGGGCTGGTAACGATGCGATGCCGGATGCTGCTCCCAGATCAGCGGGTCGGAGGCAACTGCGTAGAGCGCCAGGAAATCTTCGCGCCGAAGCGGCCTGAGCTCGACAAGCCGGCCTCGCAAAGTAGGTTGAAGCTCAAAGGCCATTTTCTGATTCTTTCATGGCCAACAAGGCGGCGTTTATCGCCCATCCCCATAGGAGTCTTTCTTCCCAATTGACCCGGCCGGAAGGTCGTGGTAACTTTCCAACGCTTGTCGAATTGTCCCCAGGAGAAGATGTGATGCTCGCCAGAATCGCCCGCACTTCCGCTTTGTTTCTAGCTATCGTGGCCGCCTTGAGTTTTGCGGTCCAGGCAGAATCCATTGAAGCGCTGCGCAACCCCGCCGGTACATTGACCGTAACCATCAAGGGAAAGCTGGGGCCGATTCTCTCGGGCGACGATCCGCTCGGGCTGAATGGCGAAAGCGGCAAACTCACGCTCACAGCCAGCGAGTCGCTGAAGCCGATCAAACACACGGCGAACTCGGCTACTTATAAGCTGCCTGCTGGCGCGATTACGGTGACAGCCGGCAGCAATAAGTTCACGACTGACAAGTCGTCCACGATGACGATTTCCTTGAGCAGTTCGGCGGACATCCTGACGATCAACGCCTCCGGCCCGGACGGATTGATGGTCACGGATACGAATTATCTGAAGACCGGCAGCTGGACCAAAGCGGTGTTGAAGCATCCCGGCGTGTTCAAACCCTCTCCGCAAAAGTTGACGGCGGCGAAAACGGAGAATGGCCCGGGCAGCAAGCTGAGTTACACCATCTTCGGAGACACGACGGTGCTCGGCTTCAACGGCACCGCGGCGAATCATGATCCGGCGGCGCGCGCGCTTGCGATCGCCACGCAATAGGGCGTTCTCGGGAAACTCTCATCGAGTACCGGCGTCCGATTGGGCACCTTACGGGCTCGCGCCTTCCTCGAAGACTGGATTAGAGCTTCCTAATCAAGCCAAGCCGAGTTGCGCGGCCAATGTCCTCGAAAACGGACAATCCCTGCGACCGGGTCCATATACCATGACCGGCGCATTTGCGCCCGCGGAAACTGCCAGTTTCTACCAAGGCACTTACCCAACGGAAAGCCTCAATCTGCCATCAAAGTGGGTATATTCTAGGGACATCCGAGATGCTGGTTCGTTGTGACAAGTGCGGTTACGAGAACTTCCCACAACACCGCTTTTGCGGGATGTGCGGCGCGGGGTTGCGGTTTCCCCAGTCGGCGGCGAATCCGGCTGTGCCAACCGCACAACCGCAGGTGAGTGCGAATGCTGCGGCAAAGCCAGCCGCGCCGCCACCCGCTGCCGCTGCCGAACCGCTTTCCGGACCGTCGTTTCTTGGCCTGGCGGAGCAGCCTGCTCCGCACAGCGACGTCAGTTACTTGCTCGAAGATGAACCCGCGGACAGCCATCGCGGCCGCTATCTGATTCTGTTGGTTATGATCGCCGCTCTCGCCGCCGCGGGCTGGCATTGGCGAGGCAGCCTGCTGGCCATGGCTAAACCGGCAGGTTCCGGCAATACCGAGGCGGCGAATACGGCGACGCCCGGCACGGCGCCGACATCGTCAGAACCAGCCGCGGCAACCAACAATCCGGTGTCATCGCCCGGCGCTCCGGCTCAGCCTTCGCCCCAGAGTTCGCCGGAGCCTTCTGCCGCGCCGCCAGCGGCGTCGCCAGCACCTGCGGCATCGACCACAACGCCGCCGAGTTTGCCGCCGGCCTCCGATGCGCCATTGCCGTCGAAGCCGCCGGCTGAAGCGCCTTCATCCGGCGCTGCCGATTCCTCCGCCAGCGCACCGCCAAAGCAACCGCTGCGCGCCAAGCCTTCCCCGGCGACCAAGGCCACGAATTCCGACGCGAGTGCAAGTTCCGGCGGCGATGAAACCGATGCCCTGGAGGCGCAGGGCGAGAAATATCTCTACGGCAACGGCGTCTCGCAAAACTGCGCGCGGGCGCAGAAGAGCCTGCTGGCGGCGGCTACCCGCTACAACGCCAAGGCGCAGAGCGTGCTGGGCACCATGTACGCGACCGGCCATTGCGCCACACGCGACCTGCCCGTGGCGTATCGCTGGTTTGCGCGCGCTTTGCGCCATGATCCAAACAATTCCCGCATCCAGGATGACCTGAAAGTTCTCTGGGGACAGATGTCGGCACAGGAGCGGCAGGCCGCAACCCAAAGCGACTAGCCCCGAAAAACGCACGACTCGGCACTAAGGCGTGATCTTGAACACCACCCCACAACCATAGGGTGGCATGCAGTTGACATCGCCACCTGCAGACGCAGTTCCATACAGATTACCGGTTTCGTCCATAACCAGACCGCCTATCGGCCATGCTCCGTCGGCACCGCCAGTAAAGCTGTGGAGAGAACACCGTGCCGCATCCGTGTGGTGAAGGGCACTTGGCGCGACCGCCAAACCTGGTGGTTCCATACAGATTTCCCGTCTTGTCACGTAACAGACCCGCTTCGGGGGCGGACCCGTCCTCGCCATCGAACTTGTAAAGCCAGGCCTGTTTGCCCGTCTTGTCCAGCTTGAATACCGTGTCGCAGCCAGCGGGCAAATGCGCGCACGTTTTCCCGCCAGCGAAAGTGGTTCCATACAAGTTGCCTGCGTCGTCACGGGTTAACGGGGCTGCGGGGTCAGCGCCATTCGCTCCGTGAAACGTGTGCAGCACTGTGAATTGTTGCGCCTCTGCCCTCTGCTCCACAACGCCCGCCACAATGCAATACAACCAGATCACTACGACCGCTGCTCTTTGACTGCACATTCCACAAGTCATGGCCGCTCCAAGAGTGAAGATAAGCCCGCGCGGTCGCTAGCGAAGAACGAACGTGCGGAACAAATCTTAATCCTCTGGGATTGTCGAATCAACGGAAACTTGCCCGACGGGCCAGGTGTCGCCGCCGCCCCCATCCAAAAGAAAAAAGCCGCGATCAGTTGCGGCTTGCTCTTGACTACAGAGACGGTCAACCAGCTACTTGCCGTGCTTGTCTTCGGCGATGCTGCGGCTGATGCGGTTCTGCTGCCGATTGATTCCGCGCTGCTCGGCCTTGGTCAGATGTCCGTTGTGCTCGGCCATATCTCTCTGCTCCCGAGCCTGCACGTTGGCTTCCCGGCGTTCCAGGTTCGCGGTCTGCCCCGGAGTGAGTGAGCCGTTCTTCACGCCATTGGCGATCCGCTGCTGCTGGTTCGCTTCCCGCGCGTTGACTTCATTGACACGTGGATGTCCAGGATCATAAACGCCCGGTCCGGCGCCTGAAGTTGTGGTTTGGGCAGCCGCGGAAACCACCAATAATCCCGCCACTGCCAGTAGAAACAGCGAGTGAGTGATTTTCTTGCTCATGCTTGCTAAAACCCCCAGGCGTGAGCGTAGTTCCAAGGTACGGAGCCGATCTAGGTTACGAAAGTCGTTGCCGCGGTAATCGGAGGCGCACCGGTAATGGCCGGAAATAAACCCGTTTTAAGGCAGGATCATACTCACTTTCGGCTCTTGTGGCTCACAGGCCGATGCTGTTATCGTTTCCCGTCCCAGGGCAGGGCTTTTCCGCCGCGGCCGTAGTCGGAAGGGCACGCGGCCGAGCGAACATGGGCACCCAAGCTGCTTTCCGGGCAATCCGTCAACCGACGCCAGCCGTACTCAAAAGGAGAGAAAGGTTTGTCCGCTGCTGAACAAAAAGGCTCAGCCGACATGATGCTGGTGGCGGCGATCCGGGCCGGCGACGAACAGGCGATGGCAGCGCTCTACGACCGCTATTCCGGGGTCGTGTATTCGGTCGCGCTGCGCGTGCTGGGCGACACCGGCAAGGCGGAAGACATTTTGCAGGAAGTGTTCATGCAGTTGTGGCGGAATCCGAGCGCATTCGATGCCAGCCGCGGGAACCTGGCGCCGTGGCTGGCGGTGATCGCGCGCAACCGCGCCATCGACTCACTGCGCAAACGCCGCCCCGAGACGGACATCGCCGATGTTGTGGTCGCAGTGCAGCCGGACCTGGCGGGCGAAGCGGAGCGAACCCGCTGCATGGAGAAAGTGCGCGGCACACTGGGCGCGATGCCGGCGGCGCAGCGGCAGGCGCTGGAAATGTCGTATTTCGAAGGCCTGTCGCACTCGGAAATTTCCCAGAAGACGGGCGAGCCTCTGGGCACGATCAAGACCCGCATTCGCGCCGGATTGCTGACCCTGCGCAAGGCTTTCGCTACATGAATGGGCACGAACAATACGCGGAAGACCTGACGCTATACGCCTTGAGCGTATTGCAGGGCGAGGAGCGGACGGCGCTGGAGCGCCATCTGGAAGGCTGCGCTGCTTGTCGCCGCGAACTCGACCAACTGCGCGGGGATATGGCCCTGATGGCGATAGGGACTGCGGGAGCGAAGCCACCGGCGCGCTCTCGTGTTCGCCTGATGGAGGCAATGGCGCGGGAGCCGCGACGGGTGGCCGCTCCCAGAAGCAAGCCGTGGTGGGCGCTGGCGCCGACTCTTGCCGCCGCAATCCTGGCGGTGATGGCGGTATTTTTCTGGCGGGAGAGCCTGGATCTGGAACACCGGATCGCGGCCCTGCAGAGCCAATCGGCGCGCCAATTGGCGGAACTGCAACGCGCGCGCGAAATCGTCACAACTCTCACCGCAAGCGACGCCATGCGCGTAACGCTGGTTGCGGCCAAGACTCCGCCGCAGCCACAAGGCAAAGCCATCTACGTGCGCGATCGCTCGAGCCTGATCTTCCTGGCCAGCAACCTGCCGCCGGTCCCAGCGCAGAAGGCCTACGAGCTGTGGCTGATTCCGACCAGCGGCACGCCGATCCCGGCGGGCGTGTTCAAGCCTGACGCGCATGGCAGCGCGACCTTGATCAATCCTCCGCTGCCTGCAGGAGTGGAGGCGAAAGCCTTCGCGATTACGGTTGAACCAGAGGGCGGTTCGACAGCGCCAACGATGCCGATCGTGATGATGGGCGCAGGCGAGTAGTGTCTCGCGGGTGCCCTCGCCCGCGCGTAGCGCCGGCATCCTGCCGGCTGTCGCGAAGGCGCCCCGCCTTCGCTTGCAGAACGGGCGTCACTCGTCCGTCACCCACCTGTCGGACAAATTTCACAAGAATTTGACAAGAATATACATCCCCGTGCGTCTTACATACGTATAACAAGCATCAGATGAACACTAGGCTAGGGGAGGTGACGATGTACGGAAATTATCTAGTGCTATGCGGTATGGTTTGGGCGCAATTCGGGGCGCAGGACGCCGGACTGGAACTGATCCGCGCCATGTCGTCCGGTGACCAGGAGGTGCGGGTGCTGGCGCGGACGATGCTCGAGCAGGCGCAGGGAGGGTCAAAAGAGTTGATCGGGCAGGCGCTCGCCGAAGCGGAGATTTCTGTGAGCATGGCCCGCAGTTGCGGCTTCGACCAGGGCCAGCCGAAGGGCTGGAATAACAGCACCTGGTTCGCGCCGGCGTCAGCGTGAATGAAGCTGGCCTTGGAGAACCGTGACTACTCAAAGCTCTGTCATTTCAAGCACAGAAGAATCGCGCGAATTGCGGACGATCCTGCGGAGTCGAGAAAGCCTGCTTGTGACTGGCTAGCCCCTGAATGCAAGCTGCGGGAATCTCGCGGGGCTAATCCCCCTCAGGTCCGTGTCGGGGCACGGATTCAGCCGTGCCGGGATCAACAACACGGCTGATGATCGCGCCCACCGGGCGCACCTGCAACCAAGCCTTGAGCCTGCCGGCGCGGAATTATCTTTGTGGCGGACCCTATGGCACGGCCAAGGCCGTGCCCTGATACGGATCGCGGGAAGCGATCATACGCCACGATGCAAGCCCCGCTAAACTCCCCACTCAAACCAAAATCGGGCTTGAGTGGGCCACCCGTCTAGTTATGTGCATCTATGATCTGGGTTGTAGCTACCTTTAACACTGAAAGCGGCTCATCTGACCAAATGGCAATGATAACTGGGTCTTGTGGTGTTGCCGGAGAGCCCTGCCAATAAACGAAGCCTTTTTTCTGGTCATCCTTATCGGTTCCGTTCTTTGGCAAAAATTGTGTATGAGCGCTCGGCAACCACCCTTCTATCTCACTAATTGGAGCACTGCACACTACGCCAAGCGAAACAGGAGTATACATCTGATCAACCGTTACTGTAACCTGTTGTTCGTACTTGAACGCCTTACCACTTTGTGTCGGTTGTGGAGGGTCAATGCTGTGTATAGTCCATTTCATTTGGATTGGGGGTGGCCCATAGTTGTAAACCGATGCGTTGCCACTGTTATTGCCACCGATGCAGATTCCATTTGGACAATTTTGAGCGGGTAATTTGTCGCCAGATGTCTGCTGTGTCGCCGCATTCGGAACTGTATTCGCCTTTGACGCAGATGCTCGTTGCGGCGGAATGGCCTTTGGGAGCGGTGCTACTTTTGGAGGTTCTTGTTTGGTTTCGGGTTCCTGCTCATTTGCCTTTTTGTCGGACTGCGAAGGTATGGACGGTGCAACCTTGGCAACTTCGCGGTTGTAAACTGCCCTAAGACCAAATAAAGCTAGCGCGATCACCGCCCCTGTAATAGCAAAGACGGCCATCCTCCCGCGACGCGACAACGGGGCATCCCCGCTTTCGCGGTGAGCATGACCAGACACAAGGAAGAACACTCCCAACACGCCCACTACGATGGCTACCACAATGCCACACGCCTTCCCTAGGAAGTAATCTGAGACAATTGGAAGTGCTAGGCCCACAAACAAGATTCCATAATTGAATTTCACGTCACGCTTCATGGTGGGATGGTAGATGACGTGTTAATCTTGCGTCAACTGCACAATCCCGCTTATTTGTACTGTGTTTTCTGTCGTTTAGATAGGATATGAGGAATTAAAGCAAGGCAAATACAAGGCGAACAAGAATCCCGTATTGAAGAGCTCGTTCTTGGGCCCATTGCGCTGGCTTGCCCGTCGCGCTCGGACAGCCAAGCGCGGCTCTCCCCGACGTGAGAGTCGCTGCACCTACTCGTCGGTCTCTTTCAGCTTGGCAATCACACCGAAATCTTCCAGTGTTGTGGTGTCGCCCTTGACCTCGCCGCTGGTGGCGAGCTCGCGCAGCAGGCGGCGCATGATTTTGCCGCTGCGGGTCTTGGGCAGCATGTCAGAAAAACGAATGTCGTCGGGCTTGGCCATCGCGCCGATTTCTTTGGCCACCCAGCGGCGCAATTCCTCTTTCAGTTCGGGCGTGGGCTGATGGCCGTGTTCAAGCGTGACGAAAGCCGAAATCGCCTGGCCTTTCAAGTCGTCCGGGCGGCCGACAACCGCGGCTTCGGCCACAGCTTCGTGCGCCACCAGCGCCGATTCGACCTCCATTGTGCTCAGGCGGTGGCCAGAGACGTTGATCACATCGTCCACGCGGCCCATAATCCAGAAATATCCGTCTTTATCCTTGCGGGCGCCGTCGCCGGTGAAATAGACGCCGGGAATTTGCGACCAATACTGGTGCACGTAGCGGTCGGGATCGCCGTAGATCGTGCGCAGCATGGACGGCCAAGGCTGGCGAATAATGAGAAACCCGCCGGAACCGTCGGGCACGGGCTTGCCGTCCATGGTGACGACCTCGGCGACCACGCCGGGCAAGGGCCGCGTGGCGGAGCCGGGCTTGGCAGCGACAGCGCCGGGGATTGGTGAAATCATGATGCTTCCAGTTTCGGTCTGCCACCAGGTATCCACGATGGGGCAGCGTTCGTGGCCGATCACTTCGCGATACCACATCCAGGCTTCGGGATTGATGGGCTCGCCGACGGTGCCGAGCAGGCGCAGGCTGTCGAGGCGGTGTTTGCGCGGCCATTGCTCGCCCCACTTGATAAACGTACGGATCGCGGTAGGCGCGGTGTAGAAGACGCTAACTTTGTGGCGGTCGATGATGCTCCAGAAGCGGTCTTGCTCGGGAAAGTTGGGCGCGCCTTCGTACATCACGCTGGTAGCTCCGTTTTGCAGCGGCCCGTAAACGATGTAGCTGTGCCCGGTAACCCAGCCGATATCGGCCGTACACCAGTAGGTGTCTTCCTCCTTAAGATCGAACACCCACTTCGTTGTGAGATAGGTTCCGACCGAGTAGCCGCCGGTGGTGTGCACGACACCTTTGGGTTTGCCGGTCGTGCCCGAGGTGTAAAGGATATAAAGCGGATGCTCGGCGTCGAGCGGCTCGGCAGCGCATTCGTCGGAAACCGATGCCATGAGCTCGTGCCACCAGTGGTCGCGTCCGGGCTGCAAGGTGATGGGCGAGCCGGTGCGCTTGTAGACGATGACGTGTTTCACCGACGGGCATGATTTCAGCGCTTCTTCGACGGCGGGAAAAAGTTTGACTTCGGCGCCACGGCGGTACGAGCCATCCTGGGTGATGACGGCGACGGCTTGCGAGTCGTGGATGCGGTCAATGAGCGCGTTGGCGGCGAAGCCTCCGAAGACGACGGTATGCGGCGCGCCGATGCGGGCGCAGGCCAGCATGGCGACGGGAAGCTCGGGCGTCATGCCCATGTAGATGGCAACGCGGTCACCTTTTTGCACGCCGAGCGACTTCAGCACATTGGCGAACTTCTGCACTTCAAGGTGTAGTTGCTGATAAGTGAGCGTGCGAACTTCGCCGGGTTCGCTCTCCCAGATCAACGCGGCTTTGTTCTTGCGCCAGGTTTGGACATGACGGTCCAGGCAGTTGTAGGAGAGATTGATCTGGCCGCCGACGAACCACTTCGCCCAGGGATTATTCCACTCCAGAACTTTGTCCCACTTCTTGAACCAGTGCAACTCGCCGGCGATGCGTCCCCAGAATCGTTCGGGTTGCTCGACGGATTCGCGATAGATGCGTTCGTAGTCGTCGAGGCTCTTGATGTGAGCCTGCTCGCGGAAGTGTTCCGGGCATTCGAACTTACGCTGTTCCTGAAGGACAGAATCAATTGCGGTGCTGGGCGTGAGCGAAGCTTGGTCAGCCATGCTTGGTCCTGTGGTCAAAGTTAAGGGCGATCGTGACGCATCGCATTTTACAGGGTTGAGGAGGAAAAGTCGCAGGGAAAGCTGGTAAAAGTCGGTTTCAACCAAAGGTATTACAAAAAAGCCGTGGCTTTGCGGCCACGGCTTTGCAAGCGCCACGCTCATTGCTATGGCGCGACAAGCAGAATGGGATTCAGTCCGATCTGCAGCGTCGTACCAATCGGGTCTATCATCACGGGCCCGAGATCGTACCAGTACCCGCCGACAAAATTGCCGGGAACGGTATAGGTCGAGTTCCCGCAAATGTACGGATTGTTATTGCTGAAGCTCGAGCAATTCAACGAAGCGCTGGCATAATGGTTGTCCCACACCATGCTGTAGGTCTTGCCGTCAGCCTTGGTGAAGTCGCAGTGCCAGAAGGTCCCATTGCCTTGGGTTGTGTCAATTTGGCAGAACGGGGTGATGCTGCGATGAGGAAGCCACGCTAGAACGTAACCTCGAAGACCACGCCGCAGCCATCCTGCCCGCAAGAGCCTCCGGTGAGGCCGCCGAGGGATGCCGACCCTAGCAGGCGACCTGTTGAACCGAAAACCATCCCACCTATTGGATCACATCCGTCGTTTTCCTTGCCGAAAGAGTGCAGCACGGTTTCGGGCCATTTCCTGTTGGCTTGTGGCGTCAACTTGAAGGCAGCCCCGCAATTGTTGTATTTTCCGCCTGCGCCAGCGGAGCCGTATAAATTCCCCTTGGCGTCGAGGATCAGGCCAGACGAAAGAAACCCACCCCCTATGCCCTTGTCGCGGTCAAAGGAATGCAGGACGGTTTCTGTATACTTCCCGCCCACAATTGGCGCGAGCCTGAACGCGGTGCCCCAGCCTTGCTGACCTACCGTGCCGCCGAATTGGGTTGTGCCATATATGTCTCCGGCGCTGTCGAAGGTGACGCCGTACGTTGGCTGGCCTCCATCTTTGGTATCACTGCTGAAGGAGTGGAGCACCTGCTCGCTCCACTGGGCATGCTTCGTGGGACTCAGCTTGAAAACCGTGCCCGCGTCATAAGCGCCGCCCCATTCGGTCGTCCCGTAGAAGTTTCCGGCTGCATCCAGTGTCAAAGGCGCATAGGGGAAGGCACCATCGCTGCCCTGAAAGGAGTACACCACCGTCTCCGTCCGTTTGCCTTTTGCGTCGGTCAGCTTGAACACCACCCCACAACCTTCAGGGGGGCTGCATGAGGTGTCGCCTCCGCTGGATGCTGTGCCGTACAAGTTGCCCCGCGAGTCGAAAATCATACCGGCATAAGGATTCGCCCCGTCGCTAATTGCGAACTGGTGCAGCACTTTGTATGTCCACTTGCCCCCGGATGCCCGTCTTAATTGAAAAACCACTCCACAGCCCAGTTGTGAGCATGTGGTCCCGCCGTTCACGGTTGTGCCATACAAGTTTCCTGCTTTGTCCGCGACCAAGGGTCCCTCGGGAAACCAGCCGTCACTGCCAGCGAAGTCGTGCAGTACTGTCTCATGCCATTTGCCATCCGTTCCCAGAACCAGCCGGAAGACCACCCCGCACCCGTTGGCGAGGCAACTATTGGTTCCGCCCTCCACCGTTGTGCCGTACAGCGCGCGATCCGACCCGATGATCAGATTAGCCGGCCCGTTCCCATCCGTCCCGTTGAACCTGTATAAGACCTTCTCCGAAGCCGCCCAGCACGTGGCGCAAAAGGCGGCCAGCATCGCGAACAGCGTTATGGACCGTATGAAAGCATGGGTAAGCTTGTGAGCATTCGGCACGTGCGTGATCATGACAGATACACCTCTGGGTTGGGCCTTCGTGAGGGAGCGGCGCCGCTACAGGATTATCGCTGCTGGCGACAGCCGGGTCAAGATACAGTTTCTTGCGCAGAATCCACGATTCGCGTCTCAGCGCACGGCAGCCCGTTATGCTGCACGGTCCCAGGACGCAGGGCAGGACGCCCCCCACTGTTGTGATTTTCATCACATGCCGATGTGACCCTCATACCGGACGGGAACGGGCGTCTTCCTGCATTCTTGTAGGGCAGCCGGAAATACCCGATTTTGTGCTCATTGCACCTTTTCACCGGCCGCAAAGGAAAGAATGATGAAGCGCAAGTTCAAGACGATGGATGCGAACGAAGCGGTGGCGCACGTCGCCTATCGCCTGAACGAAGTCATTGCCATTTATCCGATTACGCCGTCTTCCGCCATGGGCGAATGGGCGGATCAGTGGGCGTCGGAAGGCGTGCGCAATGCTTGGGGAACGGTTCCGCATGTGATCGAAATGCAGAGCGAAGGCGGCGCGGCGGGCGCGGTGCATGGCGCGCTGCAAACGGGATCGCTGGCCACGACGTTTACAGCGTCGCAAGGCCTGCTCTTGATGATTCCGAACATGAACAAGATTGCCGGCGAGTTGACGGCGACGGCGTTTCATGTTTCGGCGCGGACGATTGCGACACACGCGCTTTCGATTTTTGGCGATCACAGCGACGTGATGCTTTGCCGCACTACCGGCTGGGCGATGCTGTGCTCGAATTCGGTGCAGGAAGCGATGGATATGGCGCTGGTGGCGCATGCCGCGACGCTCGAAACCCGCATTCCCTTTCTGCATTTCTTCGATGGCTTCCGCACTTCGCACGAAGTCAACAAGATCGAAATGCTTGAGGATGAGGATCTGCGCAGCCTGCTTGATATGGATCGGGTGTTCGAGCATCGCCAGCGGGCGCTGTCGCCGGATCATCCGGTGCTGCGCGGGACAGCGCAGAATCCCGATGTTTTCTTCCAGATGCGGGAGCGCGCGAATTCTTACTACGATGCCTGCCCGGAGAAAGTGCAAGCGGTGATGGACAAGCTTTCTCAGCGAGTGGGGCGGACTTATCGCCTGTTCGATTATGTGGGCGCGCCGGATGCGGAGCGGGTGATCGTGATGATGGGATCGGGCGCCGAGGTGGCGCACGAAACGGTGGAGCATCTGAACGCGCGCGGCGAAAAGCTAGGATTGCTGAAAATCAGGTTATACCGGCCGTTCTCGGTAGAGCACTTCCTCAACGCGCTGCCGCCCAGCGTACAAAAGATTGCCGTTCTCGATCGCACGAAAGAGTCGGGCGCGATCGGCGAGCCTTTGTACCTCGACGTGGTCAATGCGCTGCAGGAAGGCGCAAAGAACGGACACAGCCGGCGGAAGTGGATGCCGAGGATTGTGGGAGGGCGGTACGGATTGTCGTCGAAGGAATTTACGCCGGCGATGGTCAAAGGGGTTTATGAGAATTTGAAAGCCGATTGGCCAAAGGATCATTTCACCATCGGGATTCAGGACGACGTAAGCCACACCAGCCTGGCGTACGATCCGACGTTCTCCACCGAGCCTAAAGATGTTGTACGGGCGTTGTTCTACGGTCTGGGCGCGGATGGAACGGTCGGCGCGAACAAGAACTCGATCAAAATTATCGGCGAGAACACCGACAATTACGCGCAGGGTTATTTTGTTTACGACTCCAAGAAATCCGGAGCGGCGACGATCTCACATTTGCGCTTCGGGCCGAAGCCGATCCGGTCGAGTTATCTGGTGTCGCAGGCGAACTTTGTGGCGTGCCATCAGTGGATCTTTCTCGAACGCTATGACATGTTGAGCGCGCTGGTTCCCGGCGGAACCTTTCTGCTGAACAGTCCTTTTTCGAAAGATGAAGTCTGGGATCACTTGCCGCGAGCCGTGCAGGAGCAGCTGATCGCGAAGAAGGCGCGCTTTTTCGTCATTGATGCCTATCAGGTGGCGCGGGAAACCGGCATGGGCAGCCGCATGAACACCATTCTGCAAGTGTGCTTTTTTGCTATTTCGGCGGTATTGCCGGGCGAGGAGGCGATTGCGGCGATCCGCGAGTCTATACGGCACACTTACGGCCGCAAGGGCGAAGAAGTGGTACAGAAAAACATGAAGGCCGTGGACGCGACCTTGGCGCACCTGTTTGAAGTTAACGTCCCTGCCGAACTCACGAGCACGATGGAGCTTCCTCCTCCGTTTTCTCCGTCGGCTCCAGAGTTCGAGCGGAACGTTCTCGGCATGATTTATGCCGGGCGCGGCGAGGAGTTGCCGGTCAGCGCGTTCCCGGTGGATGGGACCTTCCCCACCGGCACGGCGAAGTGGGAGAAGCGTAACCTGGCTCTGGAGATTCCCGCCTGGGACAGCAAAGTGTGTATCCAGTGCGGCAAGTGCGCCATGGTCTGCCCGCACGCGGTGATCCGCATCAAGGTGTATGACTCGAAGGAACTGGCGGGAGCGCCAACGACCTTTAAATCCACCGAAGCGCGGGACAAAGAATGGCAAGGCATGAAGTACACGATCCAGGTTGCGCCGGAAGATTGCACCGGCTGCGGTATTTGCGTGGAAGTCTGCCCGGCCAAAAACAAAACAGAGACACGACTGAAGGCGATCAACATGGTGCCGCAGCCTCCGCTGCGCAAGCCGGAGAGTGAAAATTGGGATTTCTTCCTCAAGATTGCCGAGCTCGACCGGAGAAATATCAAGGTCACGAATATCCGGCAGCAACAAGTACAGGAGCCGCTGTTCGAATTTTCCGGGGCCTGTTCGGGCTGCGGGGAAACGCCGTATCTGAAGCTGATGTCGCAGCTATTCGGCGATCGCGCGGTGATTGCCAACGCGACCGGTTGTTCGTCCATTTACGGCGGCAATCTTCCCACAACGCCGTGGGCAAAAAATGCGGAGGGTCGCGGGCCAGCGTGGTCGAATTCGCTGTTTGAAGATAACGCCGAGTTCGGCCTGGGCTTCCGGCTTTCGATTGACAAGCAGACCGAATTCGCGCAGGAACTGGTGCGGCGGTTGTCTGGGACGATCGGAGAAGAACTCGCCACTTCCCTGCTCGCCGCTCCGCAAAAAGATGAGGCCGACATTTTCGAGCAGCGCCAGCGCGTGGATGTTCTGAAAGAAAAGCTGCGTGGGGCGAATGCGAGTGAGGCGAAGCAACTGCTGGCGGTCGCCGACATGCTGGTGAAAAAGAGTGTATGGATTGTGGGCGGCGACGGCTGGGCATACGACATCGGCTATGGCGGACTCGATCACGTGCTGGCCAGCGGGCGGAATGTGAATGTACTGGTGCTCGACACCGAAGTCTATTCGAACACTGGCGGACAGGCGTCGAAATCCACGCCGCGGGCGGCAGTGGCGAAGTTTGCCGCGGGCGGAAAAGCGGGGCCGAAAAAGGATCTGGGCCTCATCGCCATGAGCTACGGGAATATTTATGTGGCCAGCGTGGCCATGGGCGCGAAGGACGAACACACGCTGAAGGCATTTCTCGAAGCCGAGGCCTATGACGGGCCGAGCCTGATCATCGCGTACTCGCATTGCATCGCGCATGGCATCAACATGACGACGGGCATGACGGATCAGAAAATGGCGGTGGATTCCGGGCAATGGCTGTTGTATCGCTACCACCCGGAGCGCGGGCAGCAGGGGGAGAATCCGCTGATTCTGGATTCGCGCGCGCCGAGTAAGAAAGTAAAGGAATTCATGGAGATGGAGACGCGGTTCAAGATGCTGACCAAGAGCGATCCGGAGCACGCAAAAACGCTTTGGGCGCGGGCGCAGCAGGATGTGGAGACCCGGTATCGGATGTACGAATCGCTGGCGCAGCGGAAGGTGGAAACGAAAGTGGAGTAGACGTTCCCGCTCTGTCGCTCCAAAAGCGGGAGCGACGAGGATGGGGCAACCGCGGCAGAAAAACAGCAGGTCCCTCGACTTCGCCGTTGGATTCGCTTAGCGAATCCAACAGCTTCGCTCGGGATGACAATATCTGGGGAATTACCGATTCCCAAGAGAAACGAGGAATTATGACGGACCTCACGACAAATTATCTGGGATTGAAGTTGCGCACGCCGCTGGTAGCGTCGGCGTCGCCGCTGTCGCAGGAAATTGGTGGCATTCGCCGCCTGGAAGACGCGGGCGCCTCGGCGGTTGTGCTGTATTCGCTGTTTGAAGAGCAATTGCGCCAGGAGTCCGCCGAGTTGGATCAACGGCTCTCCGCCGGCACGGAAAGTTTTGCCGAATCGCTCACCTATTTTCCGCAGCCGGCCGAATTCCGTCTCGGGCCGGAGGGCTATCTCGATCACATCCGCAAGGCGAAGCAAGCGGTCAGCATTCCTATTTTCGCCAGCCTGAATGGCGCGAGCGTGGGCGGCTGGACCAAGTATGCCAGCCAGATCGAGCAGGCGGGCGCGGATGCGATCGAATGCAACATCTATGCCATTCCGAGCGACATGCATGTCACCGCCGCGGAAGTCGAGCAGCAATACGTGGAGATTGTGCGGGCGGTAAAATCCGCGGTCTCAATTCCGGTGGCGGTGAAGCTGAGCCCGTTTTTCAGCAACATGGCGAATATGGCCAAGCAGTTCGACGAAGCGGGCGCGAACGCATTGGTCTTGTTCAATCGTTTTTATCAGCCGGATATCAATCTTGACGAACTGGAGATTCAACCCAACGTTCTGCTGAGCACGCCGCAGGCATTGCGGCTGCCGCTGACCTGGATCGGCATTCTATATGGGCGGATCAAGGCGAATCTGGCGGCCACCAGCGGTGTGCACGGGCCGGAGGACGTAATCAAGCTGCTGATGGTCGGCGCGGACGTGACCATGCTGTGCTCGACGCTGCTGCGCAACGGAGTAAGCCATCTGCGTTATATCGAGGATGGAATCGTGGACTGGATGGAGCAGCACGAATATGAATCAGTGCAGCAGATGAAAGGGAGCATGAGCCAGCTGAGGTGCGCGGACCCGTCGGCTTTCGAGCGGGCGCAGTATATGAAGGCGGTGAAGGGCGTGCAGCATGTGATGGCGACCAGCCGGGAGGCGTGGAAGATACTGGCGGGGGATTAGGCGCTGACACGCAGATGCCGAGCTTCGCTCGGCCGGACAGCCGAGGGCGGCTGTCCCCACGTGGGCATGGCGGGAAATACACGGGCGAGGACGCCCTGTTCCACCGAATCTCAACTGCCGGGCTTACGGCTCAACTCGGGAACATATTCTTCCATCAATCCTTTTTCCAGCAAATAAACCCCCGGACCTTGCTGGCCACGCACGGTGCGGCAGAATTCGGCGACAAAAAAGCCGGCCCGCAGAGACTCGGTAAAGGCCCATCGCGTTTCCAGACGCCAGTGGCGGGCAATGCCGGAATCTTTTGCTTCGACCTGCGCAATATCGCTGGGAATCTCGATGGCAATGCGCTGACGCCGCACGGCGGCTGACAGGTCAGTTCGGACCGGGCGGCCATCGCCGTTGAATTGAATCAGAGGAGTGACGGTCGAGAGCGCATCCAGGACTTCGGCCCGGTTGGTCTTCCCTTGCAGCCGGCTCTGAACGCGGCGGCTGGCGATCGGCCACTTCACCCACAAACGATCGGTGCCGTTGCGATGCAGGAGGCTGGAGGTTTCGGGTCCATAAAAGTCAGGTTTGTAATTCTCCGAAACCACTCCCAGTTTGCTGAAGTTCAAGTGGGCGTTGCGGCTCTGCAGCGGATCGAAGGTCCAGGTCACTTCGCGAATCGGCAGGTCGTTGGCGCGCATAGCCAGAACGCGCTCGCGCTGCGCCAGCTTGAGTTCATACCCCAGGTCCAAATTGCGGTAAGGCTCGCAAACGGCGAGCATGTGCGAGTGCACGGTGAGCTGGCCGTTCTCCACGGCCAGAAAACCGAAAGCGAAGCCCGCCAGCTTGTCGCCATCGAAGGCGCCCAGCCAGACGCTGCCGGCCTGGCGCATGGCGAGGGTGAGGGTAAGAGGCATGGTATCGAGATCAGACAGACCCCAAACTTCGCGCTCGACTGCTTCGACCTTCCGGAACTCGTCCAAGTTTTGGAGGTCGCGTATGACGATGGCGGATTTGGGTTTCGGTTCGGGCATTTCCGCAGGTGAAGTGAAGCGGAATCAATATATGCCAGAGGGGGATGGGACGCCAACCGCGGGCGACATCCCGCTGGCGGCGCATCGCATTGTAGGCGCGAGTGTTCTCGCTCGTGCTCGGCAAGGCAGAGCTTCAACCGCTCTGCGAAGGCGGGACACCTTCGCGACCGCCGGCAGGACGCCGGCGCTACGTTGTGCGCGGGCAGGAACGCCCGCACCTGCATTTTCGCGTAAAGAATCCGTCAATGCGGGTAAAGGTTTGTAAAGTTCACAAGCGCAGGCTGTTTGAAGGTAAGGTCAATCGTATACAGTAGTTAGAGGGAGAACGCCGTTACCGTCGGCGGCGCAATATTCCGCAACCCAAGCGGAAACTATAACGTCCAACCCTTGGGTGTTTCGTCGCCACGAATTCGGCACGAATTAAGGATAAGATGAACTCATTGCTGCTTTGCTTGGAGCGAGGTCCGCGCATGAAGACTGCTTCTGGTGGGCTGAGAGAGGGGCGAAAGCGCCTTGTCTTTCGGAAAATGTCGGCTCATCAAGTGGCCGGGGTTTTACTGCCGGTGGCGGCATGGTTCAGCCTGATCGCAGGGAGTGTTGGCTGCGGCGGATCGAAGGCAGCATCGGCGCGCGCGAACGTTACGCCGATCATGCCGGTGTCGGTGGCCACGGTCGAGCAGCGCGATATGCCCTACTATCTGACCGGCCTGGGATCGGTGAATGCGTATTTCACCGTGAGCGTGAAGAGCCGGGTGGACGGTGAACTGATGCAGGTGAACTTCAAGGAAGGGCAGAACGTGAAGAAGGGAGACCTTCTGGCGGTGATTGACCCGCGGCCTTATGAGGTAATGCTGGAGCAGGCGCAGGCCACATTGTTCAAAGACCAGGCGACGCTGCGCGATGCCAAACTCAACCTGCAACGCTTCAAAGATCTCCTGCACAACTCGGGCGCGATGTCGCAGCAGCAGGTGGATACGCAGGCGGCGCTGGTGGATCAACTCGACGGCACGGTGCGCAACGATCAGGCGACGATTGATAACGCCAAGCTGCAGCTTATCTACTGCCACATCACTTCGCCGGTGACGGGACGTGTGGGATTGCGCATGGTGGATCCGGGAAACATTGTCCATGCCAACGATACGAACGCGATGCTGGTGATCACGCAGCTGCAGCCGATTGCCGTGGTGTTCACGTTGCCGGAAGATAATCTTCCCGCGGTATCGCGGCAGATGGCGAAGAGCACTCTGAAAGTTGACGCGTACAGCCGCGACAATCAGACGAAACTCGCGGAAGGAACGCTGCTGACCATTGACAATCAGATTGATCAGACCACTGGAACGGGCCGGCTGAAGGCGGTGTTCGACAATAAAGACAACGCTCTGTGGCCGGATCAGTTCGTGAATGTGCGGTTGCTGCTGGAAGTCCGCAAGGACGCTACCACCGTTCCCTCGGCGGCCATTCAACGCGGGCCGCAGGGAACGTATGTGTTCGTGGCGAAGCCGGATAACACGGCGACGATCCGCCCGGTGACGGTTTCGTTCACGCAGGAAAATACCTCGGTGATTGCAAACGGGTTGACCCCGAGTGAGGTCGTAGTCACCGACGGACAGGACAAGCTGCAGGAAGGCAGCAAGATTGAAATCCGCTCGCCGAATGCGCCCTCCAATCAGGCGCAGCAAGCATCGGGCAATCCGGCGGCAGCCGGTCAGGGATCGGGGAAGCGGAGCCGAGGAAGTTCGGGGCAATGAATCCGTCGCGGTTATTTATTTTGCGGCCGGTAGCCACCGCGTTGCTCATGGTGGCCATCATGCTGGTGGGGCTTGTCGCCTACCGCCAGCTACCGGTTTCGGCGCTGCCGGAAGTGGACTATCCCACGATTCAGGTGATGACGTTTTATCCGGGGGCGAACCCGGATGTAATGGCCTCGTCGGTGACGGCGCCCCTGGAGCGTCAGTTCGGGCAGGTTCCCGGCCTGAGCCAGATGACCTCGACGAGTTCGTTCGGCGCATCGGTTATCACGCTGCAATTCGCGCTCGATCAGAATATTGACGTCGAGGAGCAGCAAGTGCAAGCGGCGATCAATGCGGCGCAGACTTACCTTCCTTCGGATCTGCCAAACCCGCCAATTTACAGCAAAGTGAATCCCGCCGACGCGCCGATTCTGACTTTGGCGTTGACTTCAAAAAGCCTGCCGCTCTCGAAAGTCGAAGATCTGGCCGACACGGCCTTGGCGCAGAAGATCTCCCAGGTCACGGGCGTGGGACTGGTTTCGATCAGCGGCGGGCAGAAGCCAGCGGTGCGCATTCAGGCGAATCCAACTGCGCTGGCTTCGTATGGTCTGAGCCTGGAGGATGTGCGCACGGCTCTCGCCAACGCCAACGTGGATCAGGCGAAGGGAACGCTCAACGGTCCGCGCCAGTCGTTCACCATCGGCGCGAATGATCAGCTGATGTCGGGCGATCAGTACCGTCCGATCGTGATCGCCTACCGCAATGGATCGCCGGTGCGGCTGTCGGACATCGCCACGGTGACCGATGGCGTCGAGAACATCATGCAGGCCGCGTGGATGAATCAGGATCCGGCGGTCATCATGAACATTCAGCGCCAGCCCGGGGCCAACATCATCAGCGTGGTGGACCGGATCAAGAAGCTGCTACCGCAACTGCAGGCATCACTGCCGGCGGCGGTGAATGTGCAGGTTCTAACCGACCGAACCGAGACGATTCGCGCCTCCGTGAAGGATGTGCAGTTTGAGCTGATGATCACCATCGTGCTCGTCGTCATGGTGATCTTCCTCTTCCTGCGGAATCTATCCGCGACCGTCATTCCCAGCGTGGCCGTGCCGCTCTCGATTGTGGGCACATTTGGCGTGATGTATCTGCTGGGATACAGCCTGAACAACCTCACCCTGATGGCTATGACCATCTCCACCGGCTTCGTGGTGGATGACGCGATCGTGATGATCGAAAACATTTCGCGCTACCTTGAGGAGGGTGATTCGCCGCTGGATGCGGCGCTCAAGGGCGCCGGGCAGATCGGATTCACCATCGTTTCGCTAACGGTTTCGCTGATCGCGGTTCTGATTCCACTGCTATTCATGGGCGACATCGTTGGCCGCCTGTTCCGCGAATTCGCGGTCACGCTCGCGGTCACGATTCTGGTTTCGGCGGCGGTCTCACTGAGCTTGACTCCGATGATGTGCGCCAAGCTGCTGCGGCACAAGCCCGCCGCGCAGCAGAGCCGTTTCTACAAGGTCTCCGAAGATTTCTACAACAAGGTGATTGAGTTCTACGGCCGCACCCTGAGGATCGTGCTGCAGCATCAGACGCTCACGCTGCTGGTGACGGCAGGAACTCTGGTACTGACGTTGTATCTGTACGTGATGGTTCCCAAGGGATTTTTTCCAGTGCAGGATACGGGCGTGATCATGGGAATATCCGATGCGCCGCAGAGCATCTCGTTTAGCGCCCTGTCACAGCGGCAGCAGGCCCTGGCAGCCATCATCCTGAAAGATCCCGATGTGGCCAGCTTGTCGTCGTTTATCGGGGTTGACGGAACCAACCTGACGCCTAACAGCGGACGAATTCAGATCAATCTCAAGCCGAGGGATGAGCGCAAGGCGAACGTGTCTGAGATCATCCGCCGGTTGCAGCCGCAACTGGCTCAGGTGGAAGGCATCACGCTGTTTATGCAGGCGGTGCAGGATTTGACGGTGGAAGACCGCGTCAGCCGCACGCAGTTCCAATACACGATGGAAGACGCGGATTCGCGTGAACTGGCACAGAAGTCGGCGCAACTGGTGGAGAAGTTGAAGACCTTGCCTGAACTTCGCGATGTAGCCAGCGACCAACAGACCGGCGGCCTCGAAGCGGATATTACGATTGACCGCGACACGGCTTCGCGGCTGGGAATTCTGCCGCAGGCGATTGACAACACGCTCTACGACGCCTTTGGGCAGCGGCAGGTTTCGACCATCTTCACCCAGTTGAATCAGTATCACGTGGTGCTTGAGGTGGATCCGCAATTTCAACAGAATCCTGGGTCGTTCAAAGATCTCTACGTAAAATCGAGCAGTGGCCCCCAAGTTCCGCTTTCGACTTTCACGCAGATTCATACCCAGAATAGTTCTCTGGCGGTGAATCACCAGGGGCAATTCCCGGTCGTCACGCTGTCGTTCAACCTGGCCCCGGGAACATCGCTGGGCGACGCGACGAAGGCGATCGACGAAGCGGAGAAGGAAATCCAGCTGCCTCCGAGCGTGCACACTGCGTTCCAGGGAACCGCGGCGGCATTTCAGAATTCACTTTCGACCGAACCCTGGCTGATCGTGGCGGCAATCATTACGGTGTATATCGTGCTCGGAGTGCTCTATGAAAGCTACATTCATCCGGTAACGATACTTTCCACGCTGCCGTCCGCCGGCGTGGGCGCGATTATTGCGCTGCTGATCACGGGCAATGATCTGGGTGTGGTCGGCATCATCGGAATTATTTTGCTGATTGGCATCGTGAAGAAGAACGCCATCATGATGATTGACTTTGCTCTCGAAGCCGAGCGCGTCGAGCACAAACCGCCGGAGGAGGCGATTTTCCAGGCCTGCCTGCTGCGCTTCCGCCCGATCATGATGACCACCATGGCGGCGCTGCTCGGCGGCCTGCCGCTGGCGTTGGGACGGGGCACGGGGTCCGAGCTGCGGCATCCGCTGGGAATTACGATCGTCGGCGGCCTCATCGTAAGCCAGACGCTCACGCTCTATACGACGCCGGTGGTTTACCTGTGGTTCGACCGGCTGGCAAAGAGATTCGAGGGCTCCGGGTTCGGCAGTCCTGTGGAGGAGCCGGCGGTTGGGGATTAGGCCATGAATATTTCTGCTCCCTTCATTAAGCGGCCCATTGGAACGTCGTTGCTGACGTTGGCGCTGCTCATGTCGGGGGCGCTCGCCTTCAATTATCTTCCCGTTGCGCCGCTGCCCCAGGTGGAGTTCCCCGTGATTCAGGTTTCGGCCAGCTTGCCGGGCGCGAGCCCGGAGACGATGGCTTCAGCCGTGGCCACACCGCTCGAAAGACAATTTGGCCGTATTGCCGGCATCAACCAGATGACTTCGACCAGTCAACTGGGCGCTACCGGCATCGTGTTGCAGTTCGACCTCACGCGAAACATTGACGCTGCCGCGCGCGATGTGCAGGCCGCCATCAATGCCGCCCGCAGCCAGCTGCCGTCGTATTTGCCGGGGAATCCGTGGTATCGCAAGGTGAATCCGGCCGACGCGCCCATTCTTATTCTTTCGCTTACCTCCGACAGCATCACGCTGCCCAACATCTACGATCAGGCCAACTCAATTCTGTCGCAGAAACTGGCGCAGGTGGGCGGAGTCGGCCAGGTTTATGTGGGCGGAGGTGCGAATCCTGCGGTGCGGGCCGAGGTGGATCCCAATCTGCTCAACAAGTTTGGCGTCGGTCTGGACGCGGTGCGTACGGCACTGAACGCGGCCAACGCCAACCGCCCCAAAGGGCAAGTGGCGAACACTGCCCGCACCTGGGCGATCAACGACAATGACCAGATCACGCTGGCGGATCAGTACCGCTCGCTGATCGTCGCCTACAATCCCCAGACCGGCGCTCCGGTGCGCCTTTCTGACGTCGCCGATGTGCAGGATTCGGTGGAAGATGCGCACATCCTCGGCCTGGCCAACGGCAAGCGCGCAGTGCTGATCATCATCTTCCGCCAGCCGGGCGCGAACATCATCGAGACGGTGGATAACGTTCTCGCCCTGATGCCGCGACTCCAGGCGTCGATTTCGCCCGCCATTCAGTTAGGCGTGCTCATGGACCGCACGACGACAGTCCGCGCCTCGGTCCACGACATCGAAATCACGCTGCTGATCTCGGTCGTGCTGGTGATTCTGGTAGTGTTCATCTTTTTGCGCACGATCCGCGCAACGTTAATTCCCAGTATCGCCGTGCCGCTGTCGCTGATTGGCACCTTCGGCGTGATGTATCTGCTGGGATACAGCATTGACAATCTCTCCCTGATGGCGCTGGCGATCTCGACCGGTTTCGTGGTGGATGATGCGATCGTGGTGCTCGAGAACATTACCCGCTATCTGGAGCAAGGGATGCCGCCGGTACAGGCGGCTTATCGCGGCGCGCGCGAGATCGGCTTTACCGTGCTCTCCATGAGCACGTCGCTGGTCGCGGTGTTTATTCCGATTCTGATGATGGGCGGAATCGTTGGCCGTCTGTTCCGCGAATTTGCGGTGGTGTTGAGCATCGCCATCGGAGTCTCGTTGGTCGTGTCTCTGACCACAACGCCAACTATGTGCGCACAGCTCCTGAAGTCTCTCAAGGAGGAGAAACACAACCGCGCTTTTGATTTCGGCCAGCGCATCTTTGACCGCATCCTTGCGATCTATAGCGTTTCACTGGAATGGGTGTTGGAGCATCAGCCGATCGTGCTGGCGATCACTATCGTCACCGCCTGCCTGACGATCTACCTGTACATCATCGTGCCCAAGGGTTTTTTCCCTCAGCAGGATACCGGACGCGTTTTTGGAACGGTGCAGGCGGCGCAGGATATTTCCTTCGATGCCATGAGCAAGAAGATGCGGCAGTACGTGAGTATCGTGATGAACGATCCGAATGTGAATACGCTGGGCGGATGGGCCGGCGGCACGACGGCAATGAATCAGGGCCGCCTGTTCATCATGCTGAAGCCACAGAACGAGCGCAGGCTGAACGCCGATCAGGTGATCGCCGAGCTGCGGAAAAAGCTGGCGGTCGTGCCCGGTGCTACGCTATATCTACAGTCTTCGCAGGAGCTGACCATCGGCGGCCGGCAGAGCCAGGCGCAATATCAGTACACGCTGCAGGGCGAAGATTTGAATGAGTTGAACAACTGGGCGCCGCAGTTGCTGACGAAACTCCGCTCGCTGCCGCAATTGCGCGACGTGAACACCGACCAGCAGGATAAGGGGCTGGAGGCCAGCATCATCATTGACCGCGATACGGCGTCCCGGCTGGGAGTCTCGCCGCAGGATATTGACAGCGTGCTCTATGACGCGTTTGGCCAGCGGCAGGTCTCGACGATTTACGAAGCTCTGAATCAGTATCACGTCGTGATGGAGGTTGCGCCGCCCTATCAGCAGAGCCCGGATACATTGCAGAACGTCTATGTGCATTCGTCAAACGGGCAGATGGTTCCTCTGGCGGCGTTTACCCACTTCGGGCCTTCCAACACTTCGCTTGCGGTGAACCATCAAGGGCAGTGGCCTTCGGTGACAATTTCGTTCAATCTGGCGCCGGGTATATCGCTGGGACAGGCGACCACGATCATCGAGAAAGCGGAAAGCGACATTCACTTCCCCGCCACGATTCATGCCAGTTTTCAGGGAACCGCCGCGGCCTTCCAGGAATCGCTGGCCAATGAGCCCATTCTGATTCTCACCGCACTGCTGACGGTGTATATCGTGCTGGGCATCCTCTACGAGAGCTACATCCATCCCATCACGATTCTTTCCACCATTCCGTCCGCCGGCGTGGGCGCGCTGCTGGCGCTTCTGCTCACGCACAATGAATTGGACGTGATCGGGCTTATCGGGATCATTCTGCTGATCGGTATCGTCAAGAAGAATGCGATCATGATGATCGACTTTGCCCTTGATGCGGAGCGGCGGGAGGGCAGGTCGCCGCTCGACGCGATTCATGAAGCATGCCTGCTGCGTTTCCGCCCGATCATGATGACCACGGCAGCAGCGTTACTCGGCGGGTTGCCGTTGGCGCTCGGAACTGGCACTGGCTCCGAGCTTCGCCGTCCCCTGGGCATCACGATCGTCGGCGGCCTGATCCTCAGCCAGGCGCTCACGCTGTTCACCACTCCGGTGGTCTATCTTTATATGGATCGGTTGCGGTTGCGTTCGAGCCGCAAGCGGCAGCCTCTACCCGCCCCAAGCCCCAGCTCGGCTGATTAGAATCGCGTGACGCCAGGGAATCACTTCAGCCATTTGACCGGCTCGCCTCCGAGGAATAGTGTTTTGGCGCTACTCGCGTCCACCATTGCCAGCGCTTGCATCCAAACTGTAGTCTGAATGCGCAGGCGTGTTTCCCGAGCCGTCATTCCTTGCCAATGCCCCAAAACGTCAAGTCCCGGCTGGATCGTGTGCTTGCTCAGCTTCGCTTGTACGAGCATCCTCTGCTCGATTTCTCCGCACGCGAAAAGGGCGAAGGTGTCGAGGTCATCATTCAATTCAAGGATTCGCCAGTGGCGGTGCACACCTACTATTTCGAGTTGCATCCGCGAGACCTGGACCATCCGCAATTCGAGTGGAGCTTTCAGCGGCAGCTCTTCGATTGCCTGCACGATTACATCATCGAAATGTTCACACGCACTCCGCAAAACCGCGCCGAACGCCAGCGGGAAGGCCTGTGACGCTCCGCGAAAAGATCGTGCAAAGGATTCGCGATCAGGGTCCGATTCCCTTCTCTGTTTATATGGCACTGTGCCTTTATGATCCGGAGCTTGGCTACTATTCACGCACGGCCGAGCAATTTGGCAAGGCCGGCGATTTCTACACTTCAAGCGACGTTCATGCCGTCTTTGGTCGGCTGCTGGCGAGGCAGTTCGACGAGATGTGGCGGGCGCTCGGCTCGCCCCGGCAAATTGAAGTTCTTGAACTCGGCCCCGGGCGCGGCCTGTTCGCGCAGGATGTGCTGGACTGGTCGGAGAAGAAGTTCCCGGAGTTTTTTGCGGCGTTGCACTATTCGCTGATGGAGCGCTCCCCGGCACTGCGCGCGCGATTGCAAAAGACGCTGGAGCTGCATTTTCAAAGCGGAAAAGCCGGCATGACGGCCACGATCGCAAGGCGCGATGGTTGCGAGGTTGGAGGGCCGGATACGGGAGACATCGGGAAGGGCGCGACTTCACAGGTCCAACCTCCCAGGGCGTCCACCCCTGACGTTCCCCTCATTATCTTTGCCAACGAATTCTTCGACGCGCTTCCGGTCGACGTGGTCAGCCGTGAAGGTGAGCTACGTATTGGGGAGAAGGATGGAAGGTTCGTCGAAACCTGGGTTCCGGCATCGTCCGACGAATTGGAATATCTGGAGCGTTACGGCGTGCGTCCGGAACCAGGTGAGCGCCTGGAAGTTCCGCTCATTGCGCAGCATTGGGTTGCGCAGGCCGCAGCTTCCATCCAGCGCGGGTTTCTCATCGCCGTTGACTACGGTTACTCCCGGCCCGAACAGCTCGGCGGCCGCTATCGCGGCACTCTCACCGTTTTCCGCAGACACATTATGAGTGGCAACCCCTACGAAGCGCCCGGCGAGCAGGACATTACCGCTCACGTGAACTTCACAGCGGTGGCTTCGGGGGCATGTGAGCAAGGGATGACGCTGGAACCCTTATTGACGCAATCTCAATTCCTGATGGGAATTGGCGAGTCGAACGAATTCGCCGATGCCTTCGCCGATTGCCGGTTGCCGCAGGAGCGCGCCAAAGTTGCGTTACAGCTGAAGCATCTGATAACCCCGGAAGGGATGGGAGAAAGTTTCCGGGTGCTGGTCGGGAGCAAGGGAGTGGATCGCGCGCAGGTGGCACGGCTTCGCGGATTAAGCTTCGCGGAGAGAGTGAGTGAATGCCGCTATGACTGCGGATGAAGCCGGCTGCGCAAGATGGAACCACGTCGAAACTGCTGGTAGCTTACTTGAGTGACGCAGGGAGTATCTCCTGGCGCGTAGTTTTGACACCGTCAACCCGCACTGCTACCATCGAATTGCTTGGCTACAGGCTCCCGCCTCGTGTCGTCCCCGTCGTCTAGCCCGGCCTAGGACATCGCCCTTTCACGGCGGTAACACGGGTTCAAATCCCGTCGGGGACGCCAACCTTATCAGGAAGTTAGCATTTCCGCTCGTCGTTTCTGGTAACGCCCTGGTATCGGAGAACCATCCAACGGATACCCAGGGAGCCAAGCCACAACATGCTGGGGTGGGTCCGCAACCCGCATGAACAATGGAGGAAACGAAGGGTCAACCAATCCTTCCAAAGTTCTCCAAAATGCCTGGAAAGGCCTGTCGGGGCGGCCTAGCTCTTGCTGTATATCCATGGCTGCGCGAGTGTTTTCCTTTCGAGTTTACGTTACCCCGCATCCAGCCCGGTGAGCACGATTACCATGCCCGAGATTTGTCCGCGCTCGTTGATCTTGTTAGCCATGGTTGCGTAGAGGTTGGCACTGGCAGGAACCAGCATGTTGAGGTCGGGAGAGGCAGTGATACGACACCCCTCCCTTCTCCAACCGGATACCCAGGTTTCCTGCGTCCCGGGGCCGCAGAATTAACCGTCAACTGGTGATGCCTGTTTACCCCAGAGCGGGGCTTACGGGTTCCGCAGGAAGCCGAAATGCACGTTGTTCCCGTCAATATATTGTCCGGTGATCACCCCAAACAGGTTTGGGGTCGCTGGAAGGGTGCCCTGACCAGAGGCCGTTCCCGCCCCCGGAGCGTCGAAGGTGGTGATGGCGCCGAACGAATTCCGCACGAAGCCGTGATTCACGCCGCTCGAGTCGACGTATTGGCCTGTGATCCCCCCCCAAAAGTCGATGCCCTCAGGTATGGTGCCCTGTCCCGAGCCTGTGCCTGCGCCCTTGACGTTGAAGGTGGTGATGGCGCCAAACGGACCGCGCACGAAGCCGTGATTCACGCCCTTCGAGTCGATGTAGTTTCCCGTGCTTGCCCCCAGGTCGCTGATGCTTGCGCCCTCGGTGCCCTGGCCGGAGCCCGTGCCTGCGCCCTTGACGTTATATTCGCTGATGGAGCCGTTCGCCGCGCGCACATAGCCGTGGGCCGCGCCGCTCGCGTCAAAGTAAGTTCCCGCCACCGCCCCTTCCACGCTCAGGGCGCTTGCCACTGCGACAAGTGTGTTTACGGAGCCCTTGGGATCGAATGAGGTGAAGGTCTGGTAAGGCGGAGCGGTGACGAAGCCGTGAGCCACGTTATTGGCGTCAATATAGTATCCGGCGATCTCTCCTTCCAGGTTGACGTTGCCCGCGAAGGTACCCTGGCCGGCGCCTTGCCCAGCGTCCGGATCGGTCAAAGTGGTGAAATTCGTGAACGGAGCTGCAGTCACGAAGCCGTGAGCCACGTTATCTGCGTCAACGTAGAACCCTGTAGTCACTCCGAACAGATTGATGCTGAAAGTGATCGTGCCCTGGTTCGCGGCTGTTCCGGCGCCCGGAGCATTGAATGTGGTAAAGGTGCTGGGCGAACCACAGCCCGAAACGCACTGATAGCCGCGAAACACGTTGCCGTCGTCAAGGTAGGATCCCACGACAGTCCCCTGCGGGTTGATGCCGAAGCCGCCCGTGCCCTGGCCGGCGCCTGTGCCCGCGCCCGGAGCACTAAATGAGGTAATGGTTTGAGCGCTTGCTAAACCACATGCAAGAAATACGACACTTACTACCTTCCACAGCTGCAGTCGATTCATAACTCCTCCTGAGTTGATTTGGTGAGTGGTCATGGTGCAACCCTTTAAAAGCATTGCTAGTGTTTAGTTGTTCTGTTAATCGCTCGGAGACGGAAGACATTACTGCTGCCAGCTCCGCTTACTTTGCGACACCGCTGAGTCTCTCCCGCGTTGGCCTTCCAGCCAGGCAGGAGAAGTTTCTCGCTTTAGCCCAGAGCTGTTGACATCAGATTCGTCTCCTCTTCTGTGCAATCGACCCGTCGCTTTTGTTCGACTCAAACAAAAACTTCAAGGCCGCAGGCTGTCCAGGTAGCCGTACGTGCCGATGCGCGATGCTCGGCGATTCATGCCGCCCGCCCATTGGGCATAGTCCAACAGTTAATGTGCAATTCAGAGCAGAAGCATGCGGTGTTCAGTGCATGGCGTGTACGAAGGCATTTGAGCTGCCATCAACCTCCACTACCGGCCGGCCAACCTCAGCTTTAGTTGCGGCATGAATGAAATCAGATATTTGAAATCACATTCGTTCGCAGCTCTGATTGCGGAGCCGACGCAAATCTACAAGAAACCGGACTCTTGCGGCGACGATTCTATGGAAAAAAGGAGACTGCTTGTATTATGCAACCGGTTGTTATCACTAACTGTTGGTAATTAGTACTGACGAGGAAGCTAATGGGGCTCTAGGGAGGCTCTGATTAACCCCAACTTTGTCATTTCGAGCGCAGTAGCATCGCCCGTTTACGGGGGATTCTGCGGAGTCGAGAAGCCTGCTTTTGCTCCGCACCGGGAGTTAATCAGGGTTTCCCTAGGACCTGGCTGCGACGGCCTCTGGAATGGAAGAAGTTGGCGGAATCTGCGCCTCTACGCCCGCACCACAACTAGTTATCATATGCAACCAGCTGTACAATCATTGGGGCCGGCAACGCCCAACCGGGGTGGAGGCAGAGTGCACAAGGATCACAGGTCAGAGTGCGTTATCAACCGGACAGTCGAGATATTTGGCGACCAGTGGAGTCTGCTCGTCATCCGCGACATCATTTTCATGAATCGAAGGCATTTTCGCAAGCTCCTGACCGAGTCGGTGGAAGGGATTGCGTCGAATATTCTGGCCGATCGTCTTCAAAGGCTTGTCCACCACGGAATCATCCTCAAGTCTCAGGACGCCAGCCATAAACAGAAAGCCATTTACAGTCTCACCGAGAGAGGCATCGAATTGCTCCCTCTTCTGATGGAGATGGTTGCCTGGGGGCACAAGTGTTTGCCAGCCTCCAGGCTAAGGGGTCTCGCTCAGGTCCTGGAAGAAGGAGGGCCGAAGCTGAGGGCAGAATTTATGTCTGAACTTCGCAAAACGCATCTTCCGAAGTCAGGCGCCAAGAAAAAGATCCGCTCTCGGACGAAATCTACTCGTATCTCCGCGATGCAGAAGTTTCAGGCAGCCTACGAAACGGAACTGGCCAGGAGATGACAGCAACGAGTCACCAGCACCAGATAGGGATCGCAGGAAGCGCCTAGGAGCGAGGGAGGCCCTTTCACGGCGGTAGCACGGGTTCAAATCCCTTCGGGGACGCCAACCTTATCCAAAGATTCGAGATTATATACTTGACTCAACTACTCTCCTATGCTAAAGTCAGACCATGTTGAGCTACTTGCTTGATTTCCTTGAGGTTTTCGGCGCATCGTGCTCGGCAATGCGCTTTTTCGCGTGCCGCAAAACCTTCGGGTGGAAAACATGCGCCGCTAGCTCATCGTTCGTCATGTCTTTCGGATGCTTCTTCACTTTCTTCGGCATGGTGACTTTATGACTCCCGCAACGAATTTAGTCTCTGATGTAGATCAGTACGGCACGGATGACAAGTGCCGCGAAACTCTGATGCACCTGCGCTGGCCCGATGGCGTGAAATGCTTGCGCTGCAATTCTGACAAAGTGAGCGATGAACTAATCTCAGATCGCAAAGTGTTTGTGTGCTATTCATGCCGCTACCAGTTCTCCGTGACCGTTGACACGATCTTCCATGACTCGCACCTGCCGCTCACGAAATGGTTTCTTGTGACGTACCTGCTCTGTGAATCCAAGAAGGGCATGAGCGCGAATCAGATCAAGCGCATGATGGGAATCAGCTACAAGACCGCGTGGTATCTCTGTCACCGTATCCGTAAGGCAATGGCCGAGGCTGACGGTCACCTGCTCACTGGCAAGGTCGAGATTGACGAAACCTACGTCGGCGGGAAGCGCCGTGGCTTGGGCCGCGCCTACAAGGGAAACAAGACTGCCGTCATCGGCATCCGTGAGCGCGGCGGGCATCTGCATTTCATCGCAGCCCGCGATCTGAATCAGTCCAAACTGTACGAGATCATTGCTCGCAACGTGGATAAGACCGTGGACGTAATCATGACGGACGAATCCACGCTCTACAATTTCAAGACCACGAAGTACCACAAAGCGAAGCACGCGACCGTGAATCACTCCGCTGGGGAGTACGTTGTGGGAGATGTGACCACGAACGGCATCGAGTCCGCTTTTTCGCTTCTCAAGCGAGGCATCATGGGAACGTGGCATCGGGTTTCCGTTAAGCATCTTCCGGCCTACCTGCAAGAGATGACGTGGCGCTACAACAATCGCAAGAATCCTCACCTTTTCCGAGATACAATCGTCAGGTTGATCGCAGCAGAGCATGTGGAATACAAACAACTCACCGCTGACAAGAATGCAGCGTGAGCATGGCCTCATTCCCGTCATGTTCTCTAACTTAATGCTCATCATCATCGCCGTTGGCCTCCTAATATACACGCCATCAAAGCCACCAAGTGATGGGCGCAGCCAACAACACCCAACCAATGAGTACGAGAACGTATCCCAGTATCCTCCTTTTTTGCTGATGGTTTTTGGCATTAATAGCGCCCCATCCCCCACCAACGAGAGCCAGAAATCCCCCGAGAAGGCGAAACACGGGCCAAATAAACCTCCTTGGTGGGATGTAACATGGGCCACTTGGGCACTCGTCGGAATCGGATCCGTCGGCACCGGTGCCGCTATTTACACCTTGATTCTCCTCAAACGCCAGACTGACACGTTGGTAGCGAGCGAGCGAGCGTGGGTAGATTTTGCGCTCCGCAATGAAACCAATACCTACATGTTGAATGTAACCAATTACGGACGAACTATTGCCAAAATTGACAGCTATAGTTTCAGCACATCGGTATTGCCTTTTAATTCCCCGATCCCAGAAAACCCGCAAGAGGTAGTAAAGAAGGAAAACCTCAACAGACTCTTGATTCCCAGTGGAACCGAAACATTCGCCATCTTTGGGATGGCCAGTTATTTCGCTAATGATTGGGAAGATATAACCGCCGCGCAGAAAGCTGCCTTCTTCTTCATAACCATCAACTATGAAGATGCTGCTGGAAATCTGCGGGAGACTTCTACCTGCTATTCCTATAGTCCTCTCAGCTTTACTTTCATTCACCAGCACGAAAAGAAAAGATACAACTAAAACAATCGCTGCTGCCCTGTCACGGAGCCACCTTAAACCCAACGCGCCAGTTGAGTCACGGTGATAATCCCGAAAGATTTGACTTCCCAACATTTGGGACTACTTACTCACGGCGCTGGCACGCTCGGCAATCAGACGGAATCCCCTGTGCTCGGCTTCGTCGGCGAGCTGCTGCAATTGGGCGCGTCCTCGTTCGGCATTCCCCGCCTCAATGTCGATCTTGCCGAGTTCCAGTCGTGCTTCCAGATTACAGCGCACGCAATCCGCCGTTACAGCCCGCTGAAGTGCCTGTCGAATCAACCGCCTGGCGTCGTCAAAATGATGCTGTTCCGCTCGGAGGTGAGCGGTCGTCAATGCGATGTCGAAACGCACGACTGGATTGTGGCTCGCAGCCGGGCGAGCGGCGGTTTTTCTAAGGATGTTTGCGGCCTCGGCACTCTTGCCGTCCTGAATGAGTCCTCGCGCCAAAATGATGTCTGCCTCAATCTCTTCATTGGTGATTTCCCCAAGGCGAAGCTCATCTACGGCGGACCGAAGGGCGCCAAGGTCCAACGGCCCTCCTTGCGCCAACGAAACCTCCGCAAGCCCGATCTGATCCAAGGCGATGTCGGCCTTGACGCCCATGTTACGGTCCACGGAGAGTGCTTCGAAAATGGCGCGCTTCGCGTTGGTGAAATCTCCTTCCCTGAGTAGCCCCTCCCCCAAACACCGCTCAGCACCCGCATATTCCGTCTTGCCGCCCGTCTCCTTGAAGCGTGCAATTGCATCCTGGTACCTCCCGAGTGCCGTTGCCATCTCCCCCTCAGTTTCAGCGATTGAGCCGAGGGTTTGCGTGGCAGCCCCGATAACGGACTTGTTCCCCCCCGCGCCAAGATGTTCCAGGAGCGGCTCCAGTATGTCTTTTGCCTGGCGAAACTTCCCCTGTTGCTGGAGCAACTCGGCAAGATTGTAGGTCGTAAGGTCCCGTTGATTCACCCGGTTCAGTTTGGTAAAGATAGCGACGGCCTGGCGGATAAGGCTCTCCGCTTTGGGCAGCTCGCCCTCGATCTCGTACATCTCGCCCAGGTTTGAGAGCGCGGTCCCCAGATGAGATTGGTCACCCACCTTGCGGAACACGCTGAGCGCTTGCTCGATGCTGCGCATGGCTCCGGGAATATCGCCTTGTTTCGCCAAGAGGCCGCCCCTGTTCATCAGGGCAAGGGCCGATCGATCCACATCACCTGATTCGGCGAACATTCGCTGGGCCGTGGCATAGTCAGCCATCGCGCCGCTGTGATCTCCAAGAACGCTCGAAGCGTATGCGCCAATCAGCTTCGCGCGTGCCTGCAATAGGCCGGCCCCGGTTATTTCGGCTTTCCGGGCGGCGCTCTCGGCCAAGGTTTGTGCTTGCTTATAGTCCGCAAGCTCGCGGGCTATCCTGGCTTGCGTGAGATCGATTCGCGGATCGTCGCGCCCGGGCGAGGGCGACTTTCGCAAAGCGGCAAGTGTCGCGACTGCCTGGGCGCTCTTGCCCATCGCGTCCTGCGCATCGGCGAGGCTCAAACCGTAGTCAAGATTGTCAGGGTAGGATCGTTGCAAGCGGGAATAGATTTCGATTGCCTGCGCCCAGTCTCCATTGATCTCGTGGTAACGCGCCTCAGTTTGCAGCCGCGCTTGTTGTGGCAAATTTTGCGACAGATCCATGGCTGTTCGCGCCGCCACTGCCGCCTTCGCGTCATACCCAAGATCGGACCACGCCGTCGCCAAGGCGGAATACGCCGGTGAATACTCGGGCTGCAAACGGAGGACTCTTTCCAGCAGGTCGCTGGCCGCTACATCGTCGTAGAGCCGCAATTTGGCGAGCCCGTCAGAGTAGAGCCGAGCTGCTTCCAGATTCGCTGGCAGGGCGCGCTTAACTTCTTGCGCCTCGTCCGAGGTCAACGTGCCAACCCCCAGTTTGTCCCGCAGTTGTTCGCCGGCGCGAGATGCCATGTCGAACAGATCCGACTGCGAGCCGACCACGGCAAGGCTCGCAACCGTATCGCCGGTTACTGCGTCCTGGATGCGGGCGTCCAGGCGAACCCGTTTGCCGCCTGCTCCTCCAATGGCGAGGTACGAGCCAGCAACAACATAATCGCAACCAATATCCTTGCGAATCCTGGTTAAGGTATCGCCGCCATAGCTATCCTTATTGGTGAGGGAAAGTTCGAGCTTGGCTCGGGCAACATCCTCCTCCGCCACCGTTCTGAGGTGATCGCCCGCAGCCAATTCGGTGGCGAGCATCTCGGTAAATGCGGTTGATAACCATACGTCCCGCGTATTCCCGGAAGCGTTGGTGAAACCCATCACCGCAACCGAGCGGCGCGGGAGGCTGGAGGGAATGACCGGAGAGGCCTGAGATTGGGTCGGCGACCCATGTTGACTTCGGAGACTGTGGTGATAGCCGACATAGGCAACAAGCAGAACCAGCATTGAGACTGCCGCAGCCCTGTATGGCCAATTGCGACCCTTCACCGATGGCGCGGTTAACAGTTTGTCGGGTGCCGTGTCGGCCGACGGTAGTGCAGTGGAATCTAAAATCGCCGTGCTTTGCGGCGCTTCCTCGGAGACTGGGGCGAGCAGTTCGACGCTGCCGATGAAGCGATAACCCACCCTGGGGAGAGTTTCGATGTAGCGCGGTTCGAGAGAAGTATCCAGCAGCGCGCTTCGTAGCCTTTGCACCGCACTATTGAGGCTTGCTTCGAAATTGACGAAGACATCGCCCGGCCACAACTTCCGTCTCAAATCTTCGCGAGAGACAACTTCGCCTGGTTTTTCGAGGAGCATCGCCAGGATTTGAAATGACTGGCGCGGAATCTTAAGCCGAAAGTCTTCCTTGCGAAGTTCCTGCGCTTGCAAATCGACTTCATACGGGCCGAAACCCAAGCGGCCAGCCGATAACTTTGGGCCAGCCGTGCCGGACGAACTCTGATTCGAACGCCCGGATTCTGAATAACCTGGTTCAACTGAGGACATTATTCATAGCCAAATCGAGGACGGTGGCGCCCCGCCTTTGCAAATCATCTTGGAAGACAGTGTAACGGTAATGTCAAGCCGCTAAAACTGCGTTCTTGGGCCCAATCTGGACTGATGTTAAGTGCATATTTATCAGCAATTTCGCTTGTGATGCGGATGTGAGAGACATGTGATTTGTGATGTTGGGCATCTGTGGTAGGTTTGCCGAGTATTTCGGCTCCCAAGCTCCTAGAAGACAAACAATCTGTGTCAAAAGGAGAGGCTTCATGAAGCGAACAATGTTTCTAACCATTTTCGTTATGCTGCTCGCGGTCTATGCATACGCCGGGCAAAAACCGGTCGCCGTGCACACCTTCGTATGCAAAGATCCGCAAGAGCAAGGCACTTGTCCGAAAGGGGGAGTCCCCAGTTGGATTATCCAGGCCTCGGATGGCAGGTTTTACGGCGTCGCCCAGGCCACTACGGAAGTCCACTCTAATTCCCCTGAGGGCGGCCTGGTGTTTTCCCTGACGCCCGCAGGGCACTTCACGGCATTGTATAAATTCAACCCGAAAAAAAGCTCGGTCACAGGAAACAATCCTGACCAAATTGTCGAAGGCCCGGACGGGATGCTCTATGGCGAAACCGCGATCGGCGGAGCTTCAAACGAGGGCACATTGTTTCGGTTGAAGAAAAACGGAACCGGGTTCCAGGTCCTTCATTCTTTCTGTTCGGACAACTGCTCTGACGGGTACGATCCCGAAAGCCTGGTAGCGGGAAATGATGGTAACGTCTACGGCACGACGCTCTACGGTGGGCAGGGAAACTGTGAGTGCGGCACCATCTTCCGAATCAATGCGGCTACAGGAAAGTACAAGGTAGTCCAAGTTACCGAGAATCACACCAGCAGCATGGTGACTGGACCCGATGGCACCTTCTACGGATTCACGGACGGCACGAATGGCGGTATCCTCTTCCACTACATCGAAGCCACCAATTCGTATCAAGAGACTCAGCTCCAATTCCCATCGAACTTGGTGGGGAGCGGCGCCATCTTGCCGAGCTTGGGCGCTAACCAGAATCTCTATGGCATTTATGAAGACTTTCAGGAGGGCGGCGGTATCGGCCTGTTTGAAGTTCAGCTCGATGGCTCCAATCTGCAGGCGTTTTCCCCCTTTCCGAGTTTTCCGGACAACGCGCTGACAAGCCCGCTCGCGTTGGGCAGCGACGGCAATTTCTGGATCACCGTATTCGGAGGAGTCGACGAGATTCTCAACATCTCAGCGACAGATGGAAGCATAATCCAAACTCTTACACCCTTCTCACAGAAAGCTTCAGTGGGCGACTGCCCCGTCGACCTCATGTCAGCGAAAGATGGGAAATTGTGGGGTTTGACCGAATGTGGCGGCAAGGCTCCCAAGGGCTTTTACGGTCAGGGCGTGGTGTTTAGCCTGGCGGTAGGTTCCGAGCAGCCGTAGTCGGTTTCCGCGAGTGAGAAACGCGAGCTTCGCGTAGACAAATAGTTAGGAAGCGGTTAGTAACTGAGATGAAACTTGATCAAGGGAGGAAAAGAACATGAACACATTTCTCAGGTTGTTCCGGCTCTTTCTGGCTCTGCTTCCACCTGTGGCGGCTTCCTGGTGCGCCGGGCAAACCTACAAAATTACCGACCTCGGTGATCTTCCCGGCGGAGGTTTCGCCCAAGCCCAGGCGATAAGCGTCAGCGGGCAGACCACCGGCATGGCCGGAGATGCCAACGGCAACGGTGTGGTCATTCTTTATTCGAACGGTAAGATGGCTGACCTTGGCAGCCTCGGCGGCGGCAAAGCCATCGGCAACGGCATCAACAAATCCGCTCAGATCGCTGGATACTCCACTAATGCATCGGGAGTGTATCGGGCGTTTGTGACGGTCAACGGGCAACTCGTTGACATCGGCGACCTCGGAGGAGGCTCCTCGGCCGCCACCGGCCTGAATGATTCCGGTGAGGTTGTGGGATCGTCATACCTTGCCAATGGGGGCGGCGTGGTTCCCTTTCTCTACCGCAATGGCAAGATGATCAGCTTGGGGACCCTCGGCGGGCATGGCTGGAGCAGCGCGAACGGGATCAATAACGCCGGGGTGATCGCGGGAACGGCATGGGCCTCAAATGGATTCTTCGGTTTCGTGTGGAAGAACGGGAAGATGAAATCGCTGGGAACTCTGGGCGGGCAATACAGCGAGGCGTACGCGATTAACAACAAAGGCCAGATCACTGGTGGAGCGGCCACCGCGACCGGCACCTGGCACGCCTTCATTACGAGCGGCGGGAAACTCAAGGATATCGGCACACTTCCCAAGTTAGCCAGCACCGGTTTCGCGATCAACGATTCTGGGATCGTCGTCGGCCAAAACAATAACGTCGCGTTCGTGTACGACGGCAAGAAGACAAGGAACCTGAACAATCTGATACCGCAGAACCAGGGATGGGATCTCTATATGGCCACCGGCATCAACGAAGCTGGACAAATTGTCGGCTATGGCACCCACAACGGCACCACGTTGCACGCGTTTCTGTTGACGCCGAAATAGCGGCAGGGAGTCGACGGTGGAGACTGAACCCTGCGTGTTGGACGCTACGAGAACAAGTTCCCGCAGTAAGAAGAGGCTCTGGCCAAGACCGAACCTCAATCGATGAAAAGGGGGGATTATGAGAACACCGCATGGGACCAAACCTTCCAGCGCGGGCATCGCGCTGGCTTTAACGATCTTTGCCGCACTGGTAGTGGTTGCCCCGTCGGCGCACGCGCAGCGCTTCAAGTCACTCTACAGTTTCACCGCTCCACCTGACGGATCAACGCCTTATGGCGCGGTGAGCAAGGACAAGTCAGGGAATCTCTATGGAACAACCAGCGCTGGCGGAGCTTCCGGCTTCGGAACCGTCTACAAGCTGAGTAAGAGTGGTAAGGAAACGGTGCTGTACAGCTTCACGGGCGGGGCAGACGGCTCGACACCCTACGCGGGCGTGATCCAGGATGCTGAGGGCAACCTCTATGGGACCACAATACGAGGCGGCGCTTACGGCGCGGGCACGGTTTTCGAGGTGAACCGCAAGAGCAAGCAGGAAACGGTGCTGTACAACTTCGCCGGCGAACCGGACGGCGGGACACCCTTCGCTGGCTTGATCATGGACAAGTCTGGCAATCTGTATGGAACTACGTTAAGCGGCGGCTCTTCCAACGCCGGCACGGTGTACAAGGTCAACATCCATACTAAGCAGGAGACTGTGTTGTACAGCTTCGCCGGCGAACCGGACGGCGCGGACCCCGTCTTTGGGAGTCTGCTAATGGATAAACTCGGCACTCTCTATGGCACAACTGAAGGGGGCGGCACTTCGAACAGCGGCACCGTATGGGAATTGAGCGCGAACGGCACGGAGACGGTATTGTACAGCTTTACCGGGGGCAAGGATGGGGGTGGGGGAGATGGCGGACCGGACCAAAGTTTGGTAATGGACACCCAGGGTAACCTTTATGGCATAACGGAAAGGGGCGGCGTGGGCGTGGGGGTTGTATTCAAGGTGAACATTCGATCCAAGAAGGAGACCGTGCTGTACACCTTTAACGCGCCCAAGAACGGCGAAATCCCCTCTGGGGGACTGGTGCGCGACAGCAAAGGGAACCTCTATGGTACGACCACGGCCGGCGGCGACAAGGAGTCCAATGGAACCGTGTTCAAGGTGACGGGCACCAAGGAAACTGTCCTGCATCGCTTTGACGGCACGGACGGACAGAATCCTTATATATGTCCGTTAATGCTCGATGAACATGGCACGCTCTACGGCGTCACCTACCTGGGCGGCGCGAACGGCTACGGAACAGTCTTCTCAATCAAACCTTAATCACGACGGCAGAGGCGGGCCCAGCCTTTCCTGCTGATCTTACTCTCAAGGGTGGCCCGTCCTTGTCCCTCCGCTTCCTGGAGGGACAAGGCGGCGATTTTCATCCTGATGATGACCGGACTTGCCTAGCCTATGCAAGAACGTGAAAGGCTGGGTCACCACCCTCCAATTGCTACAAAGTCAGCGGAGGATCAGGCGCATTGGTCGCGCCAGTCGCCGATCTCTTTGAGTCCTTCGCTGCGAGTATGCTCGAACAGGCGAACCCGATGGTGGGTGTGCTCAAATTCGTGGATATCGGCCCGGCCTCGGCTTGCCAGGCTTCGTCGTGAGTAGCGGGTTCTCCGCAGGTGGCGCAGCGGGTGTGAAGCCGGCGAAGGGCGCGCATCGCGGTCCCGGTGGCTGCCGGCAGTTCGATGAAAACGCTGCGCACTTCTACACGTGAACTTCTCACAGTCGCCTTGCGATGGCCCGATCGGGTACACTGACTCAACCAACCATTTCAATCTGCGCGGGGACAATTGCTTGACTCTGAGCCTTGACCGGTACTTGAACTCGGTGAAGATTTTTCACGAAGCGGTTTCTGAACTCGCCGCCAAGCTGGAGGAAATCAACAATGCGCGCGAAGAAGCGCTCAAGGCCAGCGAAGAATTGCGCCAGGAATTAGATGCGACGGACCGCCAGATGCGCGAGATTTCCGCCGCCCTGCGCCAGCAGATCAGCACAGAATTTGCCAAAAAGATCGCCTGAGATGTCATCCTAAGCAACCACTTCAGCGGCTGCGAAAGCCATGCGGGCAAAGCCCGACGAGGCTGCCTTGTGCCTCTGATTAAGGTTCAGCGCCCGACTGTATCCCGCACGGGCGAGGACGCCCCGCCTCCATTGGAGACTTAATCAGGACCTCACTAGAACGAGAACTGCGCCTGCAGATCAACGCGCCGTGTGGCCGACCCGAAAGAATACGGTCCGGGGGCCAGAGCGTTCGACTGATCAAACAAAGGCGAAGTGAGGCTGCCAATCGGGGGAGCAAGGTTCACACGATTCAACAAATTGCGTGCCGAGACCGTCAACGTCAAATTGTAGCGGCGATTGGTTGGCACGGCGCCGCCAAACGCACCTCCGCCCGGACCGCCGCCGGCTCCGCTGAGTCCGCGGCCTCCCAAGCCCCCTCCAGGAGGACCACCGCCCCGACCGCCGCCACCGCCTACGGCAGTTCGGCCGGCGCTTCCATTGACCTCCGGCCCAAATCCGAATGTTCGGCTCAACCGCAGATTCATAACGAACAGCGTTGGGCCAGTGCCGAGATTTATGGGAACGACGGGCTGACCGGGCAAGGGCAGCGTGTTGAAGGTACCTAACGGCGTACACGCGCTACCCTGGCCGTAGGTCACGATTCCGCAAGTATTGTTCGATAAGAAGGCGGGCCGGTCATTGAAAATCGAGTCGCCGTTCAGGTCTTGCCCCAGCGTGACATTGAACGGCTGGCCGGAAGCGCCCAGCAGAAACGGGCTCAAGTGAAATCCCCGCGGCAGTGTGATGTTTCCTCCCACCACAAAACGATGGCGCACGTCGAAGCCGGACCGGCCGTAGTCCGCCATCGGATCGTACTGATGACTAAGAAAGTTTGCGCTTATGGCGCCAGAACCGCCACCACCGCCACCACCACCGCCCAAGTCGCTGTTGGAATAATTCAGCGTGTAGAAACCGAATAAAGTAAGCCTCGATCCGGTGAGCCGGCCATTCACGATCAGCTGGTTCTGGCGGTAAATTCCTTCCGAGTCGTACTGATAAATATTCGTCGTGCCGCCGAACGGCCGCACCCCTGTAATCGGGTCCGGCGCGTTCGCATTGCGAATAAAGAGCTGATGCTCACCGTAGGAATTGAGGTAAGTTACCGCCATGGTTGCATTCTTTCGAACTTGCCGCTCCAGGCTGATGGCAGTTTGAAATGTTTGCGGAGCCCTCAGATTCGAGGCGATCTGGTAGATGGTGGGTGAAAACGGCAGGTTCAGACCCGGAGTCGCTTCGACGATCGCCTGCTGCTGCGTGAAGCCGTTGAGTCGCTCCGCCTGGAGCACAAAGCTGGATGGAAAACGGTCGTAGAAAATTCCCCATCCCGCGCGCAGCACTGTCTTTGTCTGCACATTCTTGCCGCGGTGCCCCAACCCCCAGGCCAGACTCAGGCGGGGAGCAAAATCGCCCCGATCGTGAATCTGATTCTGGGTCTCGAATCGCAGTCCGTAGCTGAGCGTGAGGTTGGGACGAATCCGCCAATCATCGGAGCCGTATAAGCCCGCGTCCACCAGGGTAACTTCGGAAAGGGGCTGGCCGCGGATGATCGAGAACTGACTCGCGCCACAGTCCGCCAATTGTGTGGGAGTTGGCAGCGCGGGCAGCGAAGCGATCAATGGCGCCAGGCATGCGCCTGCGCCCTGCGGAGGCAATTGATAGGCGCTCAGAGACGAGAACGTGAACGCGCCGTTGAAGCCGGAGTTCGAGGAGTTGGAATCCGTGGAAGCGCGCAGCCGGCCGCCAACTTTTATGAAGTGGTTGCCGTGCACAACGGAGGTATAGTTTTGCAGTTCGTAGTGGTTCTGACTGTCGCTGAGATTGCCCATTGTATTTCCACCGCCGATGAAGGCACCCAGCACGGAGACCGTCGGCGCGAAATTCTGCGCGGCTTGATCGCTGTGCTCGTGGAGATACTGAAAGCGCGTCTCGTTGATCACGTTCGCGCTCAACACCTGGGTATCGCTGATCTGCAGAGTGTGCTCGGTGGAAGATGAATTGTAGGCTTGAGAAGGCAGCGAGAACTCGCCAACACCATCGTTGGTCTCGTTATTCTGAAAATACTGATAGCGAATGGTCAGCGTATTCTTCTTGCTGATCTGGTAATCGAAGCGCGGCCCCAGATTGGTTCGCGTCCTCGGATTCGGAATTGCCTGCATGAATGGGGTGAACTGGTTATTCGAGTTCAGCACGGTTGCGTTCACGATGTTGGAATCGTCGATCTGGCGCCGCTGAACATCGAAGAAGAATGACGCTTTTTTCGACAACGGCCCGCTCACAGTCCCATTGAATATTTCGGAATCAAACTCGGGCTGGTCGGGCGCAAACGGACTTAGGGCGTCGAAGCCGGAATAGTTGCCGTCTACCATGATCTGGCCGTGGAACTGGTCGGTGCCGGGCTTGGTGAATATCTCGATGCGCCCGTAGCCCAGTTTGTCGTATTCCGCCGAGAACGGGTTCTGGTTGATGCGAATTTCGCGGATGGATGACTTGGGCGGAAGCTGGCCGGCGGTGAATCCGTCAATGTAGATCTGCCCGCCATTCGGTCCCGCGGAAGGACCCGCCAGCGCTTCCAGTTCGGCCTGCAGCTCGTCGGGGTCGTCGGACAAGGCGTCCAGATCTTTGCCTTTGATCACAATCGAGCTGGCGTTTTCCGATGGATTCACATCCACCGTCGCCGGACTCTCCTCCACCTGCACTTTTTCCGGCTGCACCTCGATTTGCAGCGCGACATCCAGTTGCTGCGATTGGCCGGCAACGACGCTGACATTCTGCTCGGTGTCGGCGGCAAACCCCTTGGCCGTTGTGGTGACGGTGTAGGCGCCCGGCGCGAGGCCGGTGATCTCAAAATTGCCCTGATTATTCGTGACCGCGGTAGTTGGCTTGCCACTGGCCGGCTGAGCCGTGACGCTGGCTCTTGTGACCACCGCGCCGGAGGGATCGGTCACACGGCCGTGGAGCGTGCCGGAAGCGGTCTGCGCTCGCAGATCGCCGGGCCGGACGAGCGGCAGGAAAAACCCAAGCAAAGCGAGCGCGCAAAAACGGCCGAGCTTCATTCATTCTCCAAAGATTGCCGGCATCATCTCATTGCGGTCCGGCGCCGGCCGCGGCGTCCGCGCCTCCGCCCAGGTTCCAGGGAGACAGGAGCATCGCTGCCCGCGTGCTATCGGGCGCAGCCATCAAGATGGGTTCGACGCCTGTGAGCAGCGTGATTGCCGTGGGTTGCGTGTCCGCCGTTCCCATCGTGCTCACGATCATGACCGCGTCTCCCTTCTGCAGATCGGCCAGAGTCACCGCCGGCAAGCGCGCCAGCATCTGCTGAAAGTCGGGCGTGCCATGCGGCCTTCCAGCGCCGGCTCCCCCGTCGCCTTGCCTTGTCTCGGAAGATTGGTTGCCCGCCGCATTGCCCTCTGAGGATCCACCTTTCAGTCTCATCGCGATGCGCTGGGCAAACGTCTGCGGCAATTTGCGCAGCTGCGAATCCGTGTTGACTCTTAACGTCACTGCCTTCTTGGTGACCAGGTCCATGACGCTGATGGTGTTGTTGCCTGCGTCCGCCGAAGCAACCGTACCTGCGATGTTGCGGAAGGTTCCGGAGACGATTTCTTCCGCCGCGAGTTCGCTTCCGTCGGCGCGGCGCGTTCCGCGGGCGCGCAACTGATCGCCCGCCCTAATCTCGCCGAGTGTACCTGCCTTCGCATCGTCGAACTTTACCGATTCCGGCGAATACCGGCGAATAATAGTGCTGCCCGAGGTATGCACCGCGACTGTCTTGTTCGTGCCGATCGCCGAAGTCGAAATGGTGATCGTCCCTGTAGCGGAATCAACCGCCGTTACCAACCCGCCCACGCCTCGCTTCTGCCAGTCTTCGCGATCGCGATCCTGCTTCGCCGCGACGTCGGTCGCTTTCATCACAAATATGGAAGAAGCGACGAAGGTCTTGCCGTCATCCGAAGACCGGCCACGAACCAGGATCCGGTCGCCGGTCTCTATCTCCGAGAACTGGATGGCGGTCGCGTCTTTCAGATCTTTTAGTCCGGGAGCGATGCGCAAGACGCGCGTGGAAGCCTGCACCTGGACCGAGACGGCGGGATTCGCATCCGTCGTCAGCGTGATGACATTGCCGGAGATCGCTTTCACCACTCCGACGGTCTTTGCTACGACCGGCACCTGCTCGGATTGCGCTGCCATCGCAGGGTCGGGATTTCGTGCGGCGACAGTGACGCTGGCAATCACCGCTACCGCCAGCGACAACGTTCGCCTTTGCGTCCAACTCGTCATGCTATTTCGAATGTGCGCTGTGCCGTGGTTCAGTTTGGGATTCCGCCTTGGCGGCAGATTCTATTGTATGGCACCGGGGATATGACGAACTTGTTTCATCTCTCGCGAAGCGCACTTGGAATTATTCGACCACATGGAGCAGGGCGCAGCGGTAAAGAAACGTCAAACAACTGTAAAGTTCTGTGGGAAGAGTGGAGTACACTCGCCCCGGTGTGCGTTCGAACTGCCCCACCCCGTGGCCGGAAGGATGCCGCGCTACGAATGTCTGGCGCTCCACAAAGACCCGCGGAAGGCGGCCACCGCCTCGAGGCTGTGGGCCGGCGAGCAATCAGAAGGACATTTTCTCGGTTTTTCACAACTCAGAGTTTGACAAGATTCCAGCGGCGGTGTCGAATGACGGAATCAATCCATTTGGAGATTTCTAGAGTGGCAGAGCCTGGGGACAAGTACGCAGACTCCAAAGGAGCCGACCGCGACGGCCCCCTTCCCACCGAACTGAATCCCCTGACCAATCCGGTTCTCGGGCAGAATCTCGGCCGCTGGGCACAGGTGTACTTTACCAATCCGCCGGAGAAACGCGACCAGGCAGTCAATGCCCTGCTGCAGGAATTGGAACTGCGAAACTCGGAAAGTGTAGCTGCGCACAACTTCGGTATCGGTACTGAGACTGACGCTGGTCCGGATAGCTCGAGTCACGAAACCGTGTGCCCGCGTTGCAGTCAGCGAAACCAAACACGGCGTAGGCTGTGCGAATTTTGCGGCGGCTTTCTGCCTGGCGAAGCGCTTAACGGCGAGCTCTCCGAGCCGCGGACATCGGCGATAGACGCAATTGTTGGTGAAGCTGGATCATCGGACGCCGACGAGGCCTTTCAGCAAATCCAGTGGCTGCGTGAGAAAGCCTTGCATAGTGCCGAAGAACCCGACCCGGCAAGCCAACGGCAGCGGAAATTTCGCATCGCCGGCTTGACGATGTTGCTGGTGATTCTGGCGAGTATTCCGTGGATTGCTTCCCATCGAATGGCGGCCACGGGGCAAGCTCCGGCCAGGACTTTAGAAACGCACCCCGCAACTGCGGCTCACTCCGGTTCCTTAGAGCGGGATTCCCGCGCGGAAACAACGCTCCCGCCGGCCGTGGCCGGCAGTTCAGTGGCATTGAAGCCGGGCGATGAGGAACTCCGGCAAGCCGAACACTATCTGAATGAAAGCAGCGTGGACCGCGACCCGGCGCAGGCGGCGCAATGGCTGTGGAAAGCCGTAGCCAAACAAAACAGTGCAGCGGTGCTGCTGCTCGCCGATTTATATGCACGCGGTGACGGTGTAGCCAAGAGTTGCGATCAGGCGCGTCTGCTGCTGAATGCATCAGCGGCGAGAGGCGACTTGGAGGCAAAGCAAGAGCTGGTCAGCCTCAGCTCCAGCGGCTGCTCCTGAACGACCGATTAAGCTTGAAACGCGGCTTCGTGGAGACGCGCCTCGTACCAGAGAGCCAGCTCAACCCGATTCCACAGGCCCAGCTTGTCATAGATGACGCGTAGGTAATTCTTTACGACGTGCTCGGTGGTTCCGATGATGGCTGCGACTTCGCTGTTCTTGAGTCCTCGGGCAACAAGTGCGATGACTCGCTGCTCGCGTTCATTGGGCGCGCGTTTTCCATAGCGCAGGTCTCCATGCATAATTGCCTCCGATATAAAAGGGTTGCGAGTTTGACTCGCTTGATTCCACCGGTGATGCCAAACCGCAAGAAAAGGCGATTGAAGTGCGCCTTTACCGTCCGGCGCGCCATGTTCAACTGTTTGGCGATTTCGCTGTTGTCGCAACCTTGCAGCAGAAGGTCAGCGATCTGCTGTTCGCGCGGGCCAAGTTGGACAGATTTTGCTTTCACTCCTTCTCCCCGGGTTTGCTTGATAGTCGCGCTGTCGAGGGACGTTTTACACAGAACCCTTACCGGAAGCGCCCTTCGCCTGGCCAGCCACGAGAGGAACGTCCGACTGGCCTACGAAAATCCATAGCATTCACGCTGCCATGACAGACGGATTTCCTCAGTAAAAAACTGTACTCGCTGCTTCAGGTCAATGATCGGAAACCGGCGTCCGGAGGGCGCAACGTCGGCAACTTCCCGCTGCGAGCGCGCCTTTGGCTGCGGCTCGCCGCCGACACGGAGTGTAACTATCACAAAATACGAGACAAAATATTTGACGGTGAATGCAGGGAAGCAATTCTGATGGGTGGTGGCGGCACGGAGCCGAACGTCGTGTCGCGCCGGAAAGCGCCGTCCAATGCCGGATTTCCGGCACTGTGCAACGCGGCATTCGGGTCACTCAAGGAGTATCTGCGCACCCTACCTAGCTTCCCCTAGGAGAAAATTCCCCAATTGTGTAACCGTCATGGGAACTAATTACACTTTGCTCGGCGCCAGTTGTTTCTTGAGTGAATCATTGGCAACCGGATCTGGCCGCAGTCGCCGCCAAGTTTTCCACAGGGCTGTCCGCCTTGATGGTTCCGCTATCACTGCGCGACGGTCACCGGTGGAAGTCGAGTATTATTTATTGTCGGACTGCGCCGCGTATGAAACTGTCGGTTGTCATGCCGGTTTACAACGAGCGGGCCACGTTGCGGGATGTGATCGCTCGTGTGCTGGCGGTGCCGCTTGAGATCGAACTGATTTGCGTGGACGATGGTTCGCGTGACGGATCGCGAGACATTCTTACCGAGTTGCAGAGCAAATATCCGGCGCTGCGAATTTTCCTGCAGCCGAACAATATGGGCAAGGGCGCGGCACTGCGCCGGGGAATTCAACAAGCCACCGGCGACTTCGTGATCATCCAGGACGCGGATCTGGAATACGATCCCTCCGATTATCAGGTTCTGCTGGATCCGCTGATCCAGGGCAAGGCCGATGTGGTGTACGGCTCGCGATTTCTGGGATCGGGCCCGCACCGTGTGCTCTACTTCTGGCATTCGGTGGGAAACTGGGTGCTGACGATGCTTTCCAACTGTCTCACCAACATCAACCTCAGCGACATGGAAACCTGCTACAAGGTTTTTCGCCGCGAGATCATCCAGTCCATTCCGTTGAAAGAGGACCGCTTCGGGTTCGAACCGGAGATTACCGTCAAAATCGCGAAGCGTCACCTGCGCATTTACGAAGTAGGCATCAGCTACTGGGGACGCACCTATGAAGAAGGTAAGAAGATCGGATGGCGAGACGGCGTGCGCGCCATCTGGTGCCTGTTGAAGTACGCTCTGAAGGAGCCGGTGAGCGCGGCCTCCAGCTCCGCCAGTACTGTTGAAACCCCGGCCGCCGCCAAGCGAGCCTCGGATGTTGGCAGTTCGTGACGAGCGCAATCTAGCAATGGCTGCCCCCGCAAATGAGCTTGAGGTTGCGATTCACAACTGGAGGAGCGACTCCGGAATCTCCCCTCTCGCGTTGGGTGAGCGTCACGTTCATGTCTGGCAGAGTGCGATCGAGACTTCATCGCCTGAGAACGCTCGCTTACAAGACCTTCTTTCGAGCGACGAACGCGAACGCGCCGCGCGCTTTCATTTTGAGAAAGATCGAAGTGCCTACATAGTGAGCCGGGGAAGGCTGCGAATCTTACTTGGGGCGTACCTTGGCGCCTCACCCGCCGAATTACAATTTGTTTACTCGAAGTACGGGAAGCCGAGCTTAGGTAATTCCACTCAACACGCGAGCTTGTCCTTCAACGTATCCCACAGCGCTGGCCTGGTCCTTTACGCCTTTGCCAAGCGGCGCGTGGGAGTGGATGTCGAGCACGTGCGGAACAATTTCGATGCCGGGCAGATTGCCGAAAGATTTTTTTCCGAAGCGGAGAAAATCGCGCTGCGCACCACTGCCCAAGCGCAGCGGCACCAGGCATTTTTTCGCTGCTGGACCCGCAAGGAAGCCTACATCAAGGCCATTGGCGAAGGCCTCTCACACCCGCTGCATCAGTTTGATGTTTCGCTCGACGCCGGATCCGCGGCGATCCTTGGCTCGCGACCCGACGCTGCCGAAGCGAAACGATGGCTGTTGCGCGACATTCCCCTGCCCGCAGACTATATCGGCGCGCTGGCGGTCGAGATGGATCGCAACCAGTGAGCCGCCTGTACCTCCTCGGCGGGCGCCAACGAAAACGGTTGCTGAAATCGGAAGAGGAACAACGCCTCTATGACACGGCGCTGATTCTGGAAGTGGATGCCGAATCAGGTACGACGCGTGTCTGCATGGAATATCAGAGTCCTGCTGAGGTTCGCGCCAGCGCGGAATCTTCTGTCCTGTTTAAGGCGGGAGCGTTAGTTGAGAACAAGCTCTACACCTGCACCTCCGCCGAAGTTCTGATTTTCCAAGTGCCTGACTTCACTCGTATCGGGTACGTGTCGTTGCCGTGTTTCAACGATTTGCATCACGTCACGCCCAGCAGGGATGGCAATCTGGTGGTGGCGAACACCGGGCTGGACATGGTAGTGAAATTCACCCCGCAAGGCAGAGTTCTGGCGGAGTGGAACGTGCTGGGCGAAGATCCATGGGCGCGATTCTCGCGCGATCGGGACTACAGAAAAGTGGAAAGCACGAAGCCGCACGCCTCGCATCCCAACTTTGTGTTTGAGCTGAACGGCGACGTGTGGGTCACGCGCTTCGAACAGCGTGACGCGGCCTGCCTGACCGTGCCGGCGAAGAAAATCGACATTGCCGTGCAGCGGCCGCACGACGGCGTCGTGTTCGGCGAACGCGTCTTTTTCACGACCGTGGATGGGCATGCGGTGGTTGCCAACGCCAGCAGCCTGGAAGTTGAGCGCATCGTGGATTTGAGCAACCTCAGTGAAGATCGTGGAGTTTTATTAGGCTGGTGCCGCGGTATTCTGCCTCTGGATGAACAGAAAATCTGGGTGGGATTCACGCGTGTGCGCAAGACGCAGTTCCAGGAGAACGTCCTCTGGATCAAGCACAGATTTCGCGAGCGAGAAAAGCCGACGCACATCGCGCTTTACGATCTCGCGAAGAAATGCTGCCTGCGCGAGCTTGACCTCGAACCGTATGGCATGAACGTTGTATTCGGAATTTATCGCTGATCACAGCTGGGGGCGCTCCGGGTCTCGCGCCTTTCAAGACCCGGGCCGCGCGCATACCTCAAGGAAACCGCCGGGTGCCCCAGGTCTCGCCGCTCTTGCGAGACCTGGGAACAAAGACCTGGGAACAAGAGCATGAGCCTTAAGATTCAAGCCCTGAAAAACGTCGCCTCCAGTTGGGCCGGTCTCGCGACCAGCGTCGCCGTCGGCTTTTTTCTTTCGCCCTTCATTCTGCATCGCCTCGGGGACGACGCCTTTGGCCTTTGGATACTGGTCTTCTCCGTCACCGGCTACTACGGGCTATTCGACTTCGGCATTCGATCGTCGCTCGTGCGCTATGTCGCCAAGTTCAAAGCTACAGGAGAAGTGGACGAACTCTCCCGGCTGTTCAATACCAGCCTGCTGAGCTATGGCTGCGTGGGATTGTTTCTGCTGGCGCTTACCACGATGGGAAGTCTGTATGTGGATCGCATTTTTCACATCCCGGCTGGCCTTCGTGCCGACGCGCCCATTCTTTTCCTGATCGTGGGCAGCGCGCTTGCGCTGGGCTTTCCGCTGGGCATTGCGGGAGGCATTCTCGAAGGGCTGCAGCGCTTTTATGTGATCAACGCGACCCAAATTGTCTTCACTTTGGTGCGCGCGGTGCTGATCGTTCTGGCGTTGTGGCATGGGCTGGGACTGAAGACGGTGACGCTGATTACCGCGGCGCTTCCGCTGTTCGCGTCGGCCGTTAATTTTGTCCTTGTACGGCACATCCTTCACCTGCCGTATGGGTTGCGTTATGTAAATCGCGCGACATTCCGCCAGGTGGCGGATTACGGTTCGGTGACTTTCATGATCATCCTGGCCGCGCGCCTGCGCTTCAAGACCGACGCGGTCATCATCGGCAGCTTTCTCTCGGCCTCGGCCATTACCTACTTTTCCATCGGCGCCCGCCTGGTGGACTACGCCGGCGAGGTGGTCAGCGGCCTGGCGCAGATCTTCACCCCGATGTCGAGCCATTTTCACGCCGCCGGCGACGAGAGTCGCCTGCGGCAAATCTTGCTCGCCGGAAACCGCGCCTGCGCGCTGACTATGTTTCCCATTTGCACGGTGCTGATTGTCGTGGGCAAATCGGTGATCGAAGCCTGGGTCGGCGCGCGCTATGTTTCGAGCTATCAGGTCCTGCTGATCCTGCTGCTGCCGTCAACCCTTTACTATGCGCAAGCCACATCCACTCGGATTCTGTTCGGCATGAGCCGGCATCGCACACTGGCCATAGTGGTTCTTGCCGAAGGCATTGCCAATGTGATTCTGAGCATCATTCTGATCCGGCCGCTGGGCATTGTGGGCGACGCGATCGGCACCGCGATCCCCCTGGCCTGCACGGCGCTGTTTTTTCTGCCTCGGCACTTGTGCCGGCAGCTCGGCGTGCCTCTGCGGACCTTCCTACGCGAGAGTTTTCTGCTGCCCGCTGTGATCTGTTTCCCGATGGCCGGCGCTATGGCCCTGATGCAGCACTTGTTCTACGCCCACGGCTTCCGGCAGCTTGTGCTGAATCTGCTGCCGGGATTGGGGGTGTATAGCGTCGGCCTGCTGTGGCTTTTTCTTGCTCACGAACCCTCCGCCGCCCGCCTGCGTGGCCTCGCGTCGGATTATCGGCAACAAGCGGGTCGTTAGGAAGAAGAGGTCCTACAACGTGATCTGGAACACCACGCCGTAGCCGTAAGCGCCACCGTACTCCGTTGTGCCATAGAGGTGCTTCTGCTTTTTGTCCAGGATGACGCCGCCCTGCGGCCACATACCATCCGAGCCGTTGAACTTGTAAACCACCGTGTATTTCCACTTACCGTGCGCTTGTGGCGCCAGCTTGTAGGTCACGCCGCAGGCATCGCCCGAGCAGTTATTGCCGCCGCCCGCGATGCCGTAAAGAGTGCCCTTCCGATCGATGGCCAACGTACCCAGCGGATAGCCGCCGTTCTCGATCTTCGGGAAGGTGTACAGAATGGTTTCCCTCCACTGGCCGTGCGCGGCCGGGCTTAGCTTAAATACTGTGCCTTGCCCGGTCGGCCCATACTCGCTGGCTGTGCCATAAAGATTGCCAGCGCGATCAAAAACAAGGCCTCCGTAGGGATGGCTTCCGTCCTTTGCGCCCTGAAGGCTGAGCACGACACGTTCGTTCCACTTGCCGTTCACCGTTCGTGAGAATTCGAACACACCGCCAAAACCCGCCACCCCGCCGTACTCACCTGTGCCGTAGAGGTGTTTTTCCTCCTTGTCGAAGACGGGGGCGAAATAGGGCACGCCAACGTCCCCGGGCCGACGGGCGAAGCTGTGTAATACGTTCTCCACCCAGCCGCCCGCGCTGGGTGTAAGCTCGAAGGCCACTCCGCCGACTCCGTTGTAGCCTCCTTCGCGCGTCAACCCAAACAGGTTCCCCAATTTGTCCATGGCGACGCCAGCCCACGGGTTCTGCCCATCGGTGCAATACCCTCTCTGAGGGCAAAAGCTGTAAAGGACAGTTTCCGACCAACCGCCGGATCCTGGCGTAAGTTGGAAGACGACGCCCTCATCGTGGCCCCCCCCATTGACTGTCGTTCCGTAGAACTCTCCCTGGTGGTCGATGAGCAGAGGGGCTGCGGACGTGCCTCCGTCTTGGCCATCAAACTTGAAAAGATGCTCCTCACGCCAGCCTCGATTCGTGTGGATCAACTCGAAAACCCAGCCGGCGGTGCCGTAGAGGTTCCCGGAATGGTCCATAACCAGCGCAGCAAGGGAACCGCCCTCCCCCTTGCTGCCGTCGAAGCTGTGAAGGACAGTTTCTTTGGGCGCCGAGGCGGCGACCACGGCGGTAGCTAAGGCAAAGAACACAACGGCGCATGTCGCGCCACGAGCACACTTCTGATTCAACGGCATGACGACGGCCCTCGGCGGAATCCTAACACGAAATATAGTGGGGGCGGGCCTCTAAAGTGGCCTCGCCCCTCTTGCACCGCTCACCGCTGGCTCGGTTTAGTCATCGTTATCCGGGGGTTTTGGGGTGCCGTTATAGGTGATGAAAAACATTTGACTCTTGGGCGCACTAATGTACTGGAATTGCCGCGGCGACGTCAAACCGAAAAAGCCCGGATCGATCGCGGCGGCATGAAAGTCCGCATGCTGGTACTGCGGGTAGCCGATGTTCGTCAACTGAAACCTGCTATTCGACGAACTGCAGAATGCTCCCGAAGCCCATACAGCGATTCGTGTGGATATTGCGTCGGCCTGCTGTGGCTTTTTCTTGCTCACGAACCCTCCGCCGCCCGCCTGCGTGGCCTCGCGTCGGATTATCGGCAACAAGCGGGTCGTTAGGAAGAAGAGGTCCTACAACGTGATCTGGAACACCACGCCGTAGCCGTAAGCGCCGCCGTACTCCGTTGTGCCATAGAGGTGCTTCTGCTGCTTGTCCAGGATGACGCCGCCCTGCGGCCACATACCATCCGAGCCGTTGAACTTGTAAACCACCGTGTATTTCCACTTGCCGTGCGCTTGTGGCGCCAGCTTGTAGGTCACGCCGCAGGCATCGCCCGAGCAGTTATTGCCGCCGCCCGCGATGCCGTAAAGAGCGCCCTTCCGATCGATGGCCAACGTACCCAGCGGATAGCCGCCGTTCTCGATTTTCGGGAAGGTGTACAGAATGGTTTCCCTCCACTGGCCGTGCGCGGCCGGGCTTAGCTTAAATACTGTGCCTTGCCCGGTCGGCCCATACTCGCTGGCTGTGCCATAAAGATTGCCAGCGCGATCGAAAACAAGGCCTCCGTAGGGATGGCTTCCGTCCTTCGCACCCTGAAGGCTGAGCACGACACGTTCGTTCCACTTGCCGTTCATCGTCGGCGAAATCTCGAAGACGGTGCCGTAGTCGTCGGGTCCGCCGTAGTAACTTGAGCCGAAAAGGTGCTTCTCGCCTGCGTCGAGGACGGGGGAAAAGTAGGGCTCGCAGGCATCGTTCGGGGGCTTGCGCTCGAAGGTGTGAATTACTTGCTCTGTCCAGTCGTCTCCATTCGGCGTAAGTTCAAAAGCGACTCCGCAGACCCCTTTGTAGCCTCCTTGGCGCGTCAGCCCGAATAAATCTCCCGACTTGTCCATTACGACGCCTGCCCATGGGTTTTGCCCGTCCGTACAATAACCCCCTCCTTCCGAACAAAAGCTATAAAGGACAGTTTCCGACCAACCCTCGGATTCCGGCGTAAGTTGGAAGACGACGCCCCAGTCGTGGGCTCCCCCGCCCGTTGTGGTCCCGTAGAGATTGCCGTAGTTGTCGGCGATCAGTGGTGCTGCGGGGCCAGCGCCGTCGTGGACATCGAACGTGTATATGACCCCTTCCGACCATCCGTCACGGGTGCGGGTAAGTGCGTAAACTGTCCCGGCGCCAACATACTCCCCACCGCCGCCGGCAGTGCCATAGAGATGGCCGACCCCGTCGAACATCGGAGCAGCCAAAGGGCTACAAGCGTCTTCGCTACAATCGACAAAGCTGTGGATTACTCTTTCCGAAGCTGCAGAGGAAATGCAGGGCTGGGCCACCAGAATGAGTGTGACGATGACGGCGGAAATTACGTACGAGCGGTGCCGTTGTCCGAGCACAGTCTAACCCCTCGCTCCGCGCACCAGGAGGCAGTGCTGAGGTGCCCGGGCCACCCGATTCTACCACCAAAGCGGGTGCAGGCCCTAAGAAAGGCCTGCACCGGTAGTGGGTCAGTTTGATTTCCACAGCATTACGCCCGATAGCGACGAATCCAGTCCCATATCCATTGTGGGAAGTTCGCCCAGCCGTCGGCTAAAGATGAGTTGAGATCAAAGGTGAAGATTAGGAAAGATGTGGATTGTATTTCAGGCACGAGCGCATTGAATTTGTCGCCCCATTGTTGGGGTGTTTCCGATGTCCACACTATCCAGCAATTACCACTATAACGAAGCCAATCCAGAGCATGAGCAGCAATAACATTCTGGATTGCGATCTGCGTCGGTCCCCAGAGCGGGGGAAGGTTGAACGCAATGTGTAAATAGCGCTTCGGTTGCCACGTTGATGGGGCCAAACTCATTGTTCGTTTGTCCCCTGCTTATTATCCGGTTGTTGTGCCATGGCTACAGGGCCAACAATGTTGGCTGTATCGTCAATTGACGGCGGCATATTCTTAGCACCCAAAGTGATCTGTTTATACTGCACCAATTCCATGCCCTCCAGAACGGCCAACTCTGGCCTTTCGATCACGATGTATAGGATCAATCCAAGAACTGACAGAGTAACCACGACCACCGCCCCAATTCCAAAAATTGCTACTTCCCCATCTAGGCGATATGTGCTGACGCCAATCGCGGCGATTGCGAAGATAGCCACAAGAGCCACTTTACCCACGGTTCCCCTCCCAAATTTGACTTTGTGGAGTGTTTCCGCAGACGCACCGAGGTGGGAGGATATTCGCCCTAAAATTACATCCGTGATGGACGGTTTCTCGATCATGCGTTTGTGGCTCGGCCTGCAAGGATTGCATTGGACACACTCCCATGTTACTGTTTGAGCGTTGCCCAAGCAGGCCGCAGCCCGACTGCCATCGGGCTTTTGTTATTTCTGCCGATCTTACTCGCCCAGCGCAGCTAACACCAGTTTTTTGTCCAGCACGTGCGCTGAAGATGTCGGCTTTGGCAGCAAAGAGCACATTTCCTCAAGGCTCCAGATGTGATTGGCTAAACCTGCTTCCATCGCAGGTGTTACGCGCAAAGTGGAATGCACGCGGCAGAAGTTGTAGTACATGAACCAAAGCGCCACAGCGGCAGCGTGATTTTCAATCTTCTTAGAGAAAGCGTTTGTCAGGCGAGTGAAGCGCCGAATACTCATCCTCATGGAAAGGTTCTGCCGCTCCACGAACGATGTTGAAATGTGCTTCGGATCGGGATCGCCGCTCACAACTTTCATATCGCAGCCAATGCACTTCGCCGGGGAATAGCGGGTTTCGTTATCATTTACTGCACCATAAATCTTCTGCAATTGCGCATAGTCAATATCCGCCCCGAATGCGTCCTCGACCGCTTCCAGGTATGCCTTATGTGCATCCGTTGTGATCTGCACCCGATTGCGAATCCGTGACGCACAGTCGCGCATGAACTCTTTTGCCCAACCCAGGTCACGACCTCCGACAAGGTAGCTCACGCAGAGTTTGGTGTCGGCATCAATCGCCGTCCACGTCCATACATCGCCCCAACCGATAGCCTTTTTCTCTGGGCGGGTGTTCTTTGCCTTAGAGCCTACGTACTGCCAAATTTCGTCGCATTGCAAACGGCGCACCTTGAGATTGCGGACGTTGCTGTCATGGTAGGCAGCGCACGCGTCGGCCAAATCGAGCACCAGCTTTATCACGGTATTCTTCGCAATTCCTGTCATGCGAACGGTCGAACGAATAGAATTACCTTCGACCAGAGCCGCCACAACTCGTGTTTTCTGCTCCATCGTTAGCCGTTTCATGTATTGAACTATATGCTTGAGCGCGCAAGATGTCAAGAAAAAACGCTTACTCCCCAACGAAAAAGCTGGGAGGTAAGCGTTTCGGCGTTCAGGCATATAGATACGTTAGGTCGGAGGTTTTAATTTCAATGTTAGGGCGTTGAGGGACGTATTTGGTTCCTCGTGCCCGCCTCCGCCGCATGCGAGAATGAGCGCGGAACTTGATTTTCTCGAACTCTCTAATCGTGTCTTTTATTTTTTCTCGCAGAGCCGCGTTTTCTGACATCACCATCATCCTGATAGCGAGATCACTCTGAGGCCCAACAGGATCGTCGTTATTCTCCCACTTCGAGAGAGTAGTTTTATCGACATGAAGCATTCGGGAAAATTCATCCCCGGTGAGACTCATGTACTTTCTCAGGAACCGCACTTCTTCCCCTGCCAGCCCGTATGGCTTTGTAACTAGGGCTAGCGCAATCGTGCGGAACAGGTCATCCAATGCGGGGATGACAGGATCTTCGTTGCCACACTCCTTGCATTTAATCAACTCGATGCCGCACAGAATCACGTTGTCCAGCCCACTTTCCTTGAACTTGTAATTTCCATGCACGACTTCGGTTGCCTTACCGCAGTTACTGCACTCCATTGCGACCTGACCTTTCATGGTTTTGTCCCCTGCCCTTTCTGGTGGCACCCCACATGCCAAAAGCTGGCCCCCGCCACCTTCGCCAGAAAATCGGCTATTGTTACTTCCTCCTCTGCGATAGGAAACTCAGTTGGACATCTGGAATCCTCATCGGCTATTTCCTTTTCGATTCGACGCTAAAAACCGTGACCAGGAATGTCTTGTCGAGAGCCTTGAAACTGAAGACTATCGCCAGCCACTTCCCGCCCGGCTCATGTCCTTCTATCCGGTAATTCCACTCACGATAACGGATGTGGAATTCAGGGGGGTTATAAATTCTCCCGGATTTAAGAACCGCCCAAGCGTCAACCATGCTGACCGACTCTCGTTCCAATTCGTCCCGAAAGTGACGCCCTGGAATGACTTCCCCAGCCTCAAGACAATGGCGCAATAAGTCCTGAGCTTCTTGGATTTCCAAGTGGTCGATCATGTTGGTAAATTACCAATGTAATAGATGCTTGTCAACAGGGAAAAGATGCTGGCCTTTGGTACCCCTATTTCCAGCGAGATCGTGCTGCTTTTCTGGCGATACTCTTGCGGCGGGCTGCGGTCAACTTTCTGGCCCTAGCTTTCCCGCCCTTCTTACCGCCGATGCTGCCAAGGGCTACCGCGTGAGGGTTGCGATCGTCTTTCGGAGGATCGGGAAGGGGCTTCCCGTCCATTTGTTCTCCGATTGCTTCCTCTACGATTCCACGTGCAACTTCCATGAAGTCACGTTTAGGGGTTGAGCGTTTCGGCATGACCCCATGATGACACGGATTCTGGGACGACGTGAAGTCCTGTGGAAATCATAAAGACCCACTACCCCTGCACCCATCCGCTGGACATGCACTGAGACGACCTAGTCGTCGTTGTCAGGGGGCTGTGGACTGCCGTTATAGGTGATGAAGAACATCTGGGTTTTCGGGGCGCTAATGTACTGGAACGGCCGCTGCGATGTCAAACCAAAGAAGCCCGGATCGATCGCGGCTGCATAAAAGTCCGCATACTGGTACTGGCTACCGCCGATGTTACCCAGTCCCCAGTTGGACTCGACGAACTTCAATATGCTCCCGAAGTCCATACAGTGCTGGGTTAGCAGGTCGCAGCTTGTGGGCGGATTCCCTTGGCCATTCCAGGGATCGGAAATGTACGGTTTGTAGGGTCCGTTTGAACTAATTCCTGTATAGGCGGAAACGACCAGAAGGGGGACACGGAAGCCGTAAACGTAACCGGATCCCCATACCCCATTCTGATTGATGATTACTGAGGACGGCGTCACGTGGTCATACCAGCCGCCCCAGTCATCCCACACGACAAAAATAGCCGTGTTGTTCCAATACCCGCAATTGGAGGTGAGTTGCTGGCCCGAGTTGTTGTAGCCCCCGACGGCATTCACGATCGAGGCTACCCAGGATGGTCCGAATCCGGCGTCCCCGTCCGGATTCGGATGGTCGGACCAGGCGCCGTCTGGAATGACCCAAGTGACGCTGTTCGTTGGCAGGTTGCACACCTGCTGTCCTTGGCGTGTGTCGGCGCCAAGGTCGTGCAGAATTTGCCCGGCCGATGTGGTGATTACGTGGGTGGTGAAATCCTGGTTAGCGCACGTGGGCTGGTTCCCATTCATGCCCAGTGGCTTGCAGATGTGACTGATGGCGTTGGGCGCGGTCCACAGATAATACGGGCTCGAGGCATAATATTCCCAGCCGATGGTCGGGTTGTTAGTCTCGAGCAAGTCGCTCAGGGTACCGTGATCGTAACAGGGGAAGAGGGGCGTGTAGTTTTCGCTTCCCGCGCGGATTATCCAGAGAGGAGAAAGGAAGTTATTTTTGTTACAAAATCCGAACAAGCTCCTTGCTCCGCCGTCCCCTTGCCCTTCCGGAGCATTTTTGTCGCAAACATTTGCACATCGCCGATGCCCCCACAATCCAGAGTTCTCAATAGGAGATAAGCCTCTTATTTTCAGCCACAAAGACCCGCTCCCAGCAGTGCGCGAAGGCACAACAATTGCTTTGCAATTTCAGTTTGACGGGTCTCGCACAATCAAAATTTGGATTCATCGCGGCAGACGTAGTAGTCTGGCTGGACAGCTTGTGGGAGTTTGGTTCCCCTCACAGATCTGCAAGTGCTGAACTTCGCGTTCCTGCGTTTTTGAAAACGAGCCGGAACAAAAGCAGTCAGGAATACATTTCAACGAACCTGGGAGGTTCAAGGATTTGACCGCTTCGACCAGTCATATTATCCCTCCGCACGGCGGAGAGCTTGTCAATCTTATTGCTCAACCGGAACGAATCAGCGAACTGAAGGCCCATTCGCGCGAGTGGCCGTCGTGGGATCTCACGGCACGCCAGACCTGCGACCTGGAACTGTTGCTAAGCGGCGGCTTCTCGCCCCTGCGCGGATTCATGTCGCAAGACGATTACGAGGGCGTCTGTCAGGACATGCGCCTGAAAAGCGGCGTGCTGTGGCCGATGCCGATCACCCTCGATGTGAAAGAAGAGTTTGCCAAAACTCTAAAGCCGGGCAGCAGCAAAATAGCGCTGCGTGATGCCGAGGGTGTGATGCTGGCCGTGTTGCACGTGGAAGACGTTTGGCAGCCGGACCTGAAGGCAGAAGCGAAAGCGGTTTTCAACACCACGAGCGCGGTTCATCCGGCGGTGGATTATCTGTTCAATAAAGGAAATTCCTGGTACGTCGGCGGCCGGCTGGAAGGCGTACAGGTGCCGTCGCATTATGACTTTCACGCGCTGCGCCTGACTCCGGCGGAAGTGCGGGCGGAGTTTGCGCGCCTGGGCTGGCGGCGTGTGGTGGCGTTTCAAACGCGTAACCCTATGCACCGCGCGCACGTGGAGTTGACGTTCCGTGCGGCCAAACAGGTAGAAGCCAATCTGCTGATTCATCCTTCGGTGGGGATGACCAAACCCGGCGACGTGGATTACTTCACGCGCGTGCGTTGCTACCAGCTCTTGCTGTCGAAGTTCCCGGCGGGGACGGTGAAACTTTCGATGCTGCCGCTGGCGATGCGCATGGGCGGGCCGCGCGAAGCGATCTGGCATGCGCTCATCCGCAAAAATCACGGCGTCACCCACTTTATTGTGGGCCGCGATCACGCCGGTCCAGGGAAAGACGAAAAGGGCAAGCCGTTCTATGGGCCTTACGAAGCGCAGGAACTGTTCCGCAAGCACGAGGCCGATATCGGCGTCTGCATGGTGAACTTCAACATGATGGTGTACCTCGAGGATCAGGACAAATATGTTCCCGATAACGAGGTGCCGAACGGCTCGCGAGTGCTGAATATTTCCGGCACTGAACTGAGAGAACGCCTGAACGCCGGACGCGAGATTCCCGGCTGGTTCACCTATCCGGAAGTAGTGCAGGAGTTGCGGCGCAGCTATCCGCCGCGGCACAAGCAGGGTGTGACGATTTTCTTCACCGGCCTTTCGGGTTCGGGGAAATCCACGATTGCCAACGTGCTGGTGACCAAGTTCCTGGAGACGGGCGGGCGGCCGGTGACGCTATTGGACGGCGATCTGGTGCGCAAGCATCTTTCTTCGGAATTGGGCTTCTCGAAAGAGCATCGCGATATCAATATCCGGCGCATTGGCTACGTGGCGTCGGAGATTACGAAGAACGGGGGCATTGCGATCTGCGCTCCGATCGCGCCCTACGACGCCACTCGCAAAGCGGTTCGCAGCATGATTGAATCGGTGGGCGGCTTCATTCTGGTGCATATCGCCACGCCCGTCGAAACCTGCGAGCAGCGCGACCGGAAGGGGCTCTACGCGAAGGCGCGCGCGGGAATTCTCAAAGAGTTCACCGGCATTTCCGATCCCTACGAAGTGCCTAAGGATGCGGAAGTCTCGATCGACACCTCGGATCTGACCCCGGAGGAAGCGGCACAGGAGATCATTCTGCATCTGGAGCGAGAAGGCTTCATCGGGGTGAATGGCGCGGGGGCGTAAGTGGGACTCGCGCTGTTGCGGTAAAGGACTTTCTGTATGCTCATCGCGGCTAAAATCCTAATTGGGTTTGTGGTTGGCACGCTGATTGGCATGACCGGCGTGGGGGGCGGCGTGCTGCTGCTGCCCCTGTTAATTTTCGTTTTGCGCGTGCCGCCGATCATGGCGGTAGGGTCCGATGCACTGTTCAATTTCGTAACCAAGATCGGCTCCAGCTACGTTCACCTGCGCAAAGGGACAGTGCGGCGCAAGGTGGTCATAGCGCTAGCCTGCGGCAGCGTTCCCGGCTCGATTCTGGGTGTCAGCTTACTTGGTCACCTGCGAACCGTGTACGGAAGCGGCGTCAACACCTTCATCACCTCAGCGATCGGCGTTCTTCTGATCTGCATTCCGACTCTGCTTCTGTTTCAGAGTCGGATTGAAGATCACGTGGCGCATCGCTCGCCCACGATGAAGTCGCTGGCGGGGATGAGCGGAATCGGGCTGCTGGCGGGCTTTCTGGTGGGGATGACTTCGGTCGGCTCGGGCAGCATCATCATGATGCTGCTGCTTCTGTTCTACAGTTTTTCACCCAGGGTAATGGTGGGAACGGATATTGTGCACGCTGTGCTGCTCACCGGGGTTACGAGTTTACTGCACTTCCGGCTGGGAAATATTGACCCCTATCTGGTCGCGTCCCTGTTGATCGGTTCCATCCCCGGCGGAGTGCTGGGTTCGCATTTAAGCACACGTGTCCCCGTACCGTGGTTGAGAAGACTTTTGTGCGCCGTGCTGCTGGCGACGGGCGCGCGTATGTTGTGGGCATAATCAATCATGAGCAATGACGCTAATGCCGAAACTCTGATGCGGATTCAGCGGGCGCTGGAAGCCGCACGCGCCGTTCTGAACCGCTTTACCCCTGGGGCGATCGCCGCCGAATACAAGGTCGGCCATGATCCGGTGACCGAAGCCGACCGCGAAGTGGACGCGGTGTTACATCGCGAACTGCTGCGCGACGGTGAAGGCTGGCTTTCCGAAGAGAGCGTTGACGACCAGACCAGGCTGGAAAAAAGCCGGGTCTGGGTGGTGGATCCTCTGGATGGAACGCGCGAGTTTGTTGCCGGCATTCCCGAATTTTGCGTGTCTGTCGCCATGGTGGAAGATGGACGGCCAGTGGCAGGTGGAATCTGCAATCCGGCGACGAATGAAATGTTTCTCGGGTCGCTCGAAACCGGACTGACTTACAACGGCAAGCCCGCTAAGCCAAGCCATCGAGCGAAACTGGATGGGGCCATGGTCCTCGCCAGCCGCAGTGAAGTCAAGCGCGGCGAGTGGAAGCAGTTTGAGAGTTGTCCGATGAAGATTCGCCCCATGGGTTCGGTGGCATACAAGCTGGCTCTGGTTTCGGCCGGCCTGGCGGATGTGACATTTACGCTGACTCCGAAGAATGAATGGGACGTTGCCGCCGGCGCGGCTCTGGTATTGAGCGCAGGCGGATACGTTGGCACTCTCGATAATCAACCCCTACGGTGCAATAACAAATCGCCGCTGCTTTCTGGACTGATCGCGTGCGGTCCTCTGTTGAAAGATGATCTGCTGGCACTGGTTGCCGATCACCTTCCTGCGGAAGTCCGGCGCTAGCCGATCTAGGCGCGAGAGTCCCGCTCGTGCACTGTCATCAACTGGTTACAAAGCTTTTCGCTCGGGCCCGCCTCGTGCCTTCAGCAACAAAGCTCCTACGCCACCGAGCCAACCTTCAAACTCAAGGGGACTTTTCGCGCTGGTATCCACGAACCTCGGGAGCAATAGCGAGTGACTGCGGCGCGAGGCTAAACCCGCATCGCAAGTCGTGCCCGAAACGATTCCCTCCTGCTGCAACCACGGCAGGAACTCCGCACCGTACACTCCTAGCGGATAACAGAAATGCTGGGCGGAAGATCCCGTGATTTGCCGCAGGCTTTCGCGATTCTCGTGAATCTCTTTGCGGAACAGAGACGGCTCGCGCGGCGCGCGATGACGATGCGTGTGCAACTGAAAATCGATGCCGTTTTGCGACAGCTCGAGAATCTCAGCGGAATTCATCAACTGCAGGATGCGTTTCGTCAGCAACTCCTCGTAGTCAAAGTCCAGCAGTTCGGCCAACTGGGCAACCAATCTGTGCTTCTGCTCTTCCGTTTGGTTCTGCATGAGCTGATCGGCGATTTTCTGGCGGCTTGCTTCTGTCCGGAGATCGAGAGGCTGTGCCAGTCCGAGAGCCTTTGCGTTGATAGTTTCTTTTTGTCGCGAGCGCCACAATATATACGAGCAGACGAGGTTGCACACAGGCCGGCGATGAGCGACGTAATATGTCGTTTGATAGACCGTGGCAGGATAGCCGTACTTTATCAGCAGCGGATACGCCGCCTTGTAGAAGTCGTAAGTGCCGTCATCAAAAGTGAGAACCACGCTGCGGGGCGGAAGTTCGTTGGCATAGAGGCGCCGCAAACCTTCTGACAGCGACAGCACGTTGTAGTTGCCTTCGCGCAGCATGCGCAAGCGCTGCTCGAACATTTCCGGCGGCATGAACGCGGCGGGCCGCCATTGATGCTCATCGTGCAGGGCCAGGCTGTGATAGCACAGAATCAGCAGGCGTTGCCGCCGCCATTCGCTGTCGCGCACTAGACGAAGGATTCCCGCGGCTTTCAATGATCGGAGAAGTCCGCGCTCGATGGCCTTAAGCATGGGTTCGCATGGCGGCCGCCAGTCGGCGGCGATTCGGTAGAAAGTGAGTCGGCATCAGCGCGCGGGAACTGGATCGTGATCCGACGATTCTTTCCGGGGCGATGCTTGAGTGGCCTGGGCCGTTGCATCTTGAACGGCGTCCGGGTCAGAGCAAAATACTTGCCGAAGGCCATTTTGCGCCATGAGCTCGCAGCGAGAAACGACGCGAGCGCAGGAAAGCACTCTCACATCGTTGATTGCAACATAGGTTCCGTGACAGAGGATCAGTTCTTCACCCTCCGGCATTTGATGGCGACAGACGAACTCGGCATCACTGGCGATCTCGCCTGCTGTCCAGTGTGCTCCCTGCCGCGCGAAGAAGAACGAATATTTTTCCCGACCGGATTCGTAGCGGTAAGCAGCCACCGACGAGGCACTCGTGCACCGGAGAATGCTTCCTTCGAACTTAGAAACCTGAGGCAACGGCAGCAGCACAGTCACAAATTCCGTCGGCAAGTTCCGAACGGTTTCAAAACTGAGAACCGTGCTGGGCTGCTTTTTGCCGTAAACAGGGGAACAAGAACTTTGGCGTACCTGTTCCGCCCAGCCGTGATTTTGCACAGGCAGCACGACCAGGCCGCCGGGAGCGCCGATGAACTCGAGCCGGTGACCTGAAATCCATTGCATTTCCGGCGCGATATGCCAATTGATCTCGAGCGAATGCTTCCCTTCTCCTTCCACCACGTCGCGCACCAGAAATAAGCCTGCGTGGAGGCCGACGACCCATCGCCGATGCATAATCGGCCGAGCCAGACGACGGTATCCATCGTGGCTGCCGGCGAACAGATCGAAGGCGCGACCCGGAATCCATCGCTCGGTTTTCCCGTGCGCCAACAACTGCCACGCGAAGGGATCCGCAGGTTCGGCCTGGCTGACGCCATCAACGCATAGAGTGTTGTGCATACCGGTGCTGCGAAACAGATCGCGTTGCGAGTCAGCCCCGGTGTAAGCAAATGTTCCCGGATCGATCAGCAACGGCTTCGCGCCGCTCGAGAGCGTAATGCTCAATGCGTCGGCGTGGCTGTGACCTGCGCGGTATACGCCTTGCGGACCGGCATCAATTACCAACTGAGCATCGCCCACTGCCATTGCGTACAAGCCGGAGGCTTGCAGGGCAGCCGAGTCACGCTTCGGCTGCTGTTCTGCAAGACAATCCCACTCGGCAACGCCTTGCTCTCCCAACAACCAAATTGTTTCCTCGCAAAGATCTCCGGCCACCGCTTTGAAATCGCCGCGGCCAAACAAAATCGCCCCGGTGATAAGCGGATCGAGCAGGTGCTGAGGCTGGTTGCGCGCAGGATCGAACAGTCGCCCGCCGTCATCGTCTCCCAATTGTGGTGGAGGCCCGGCGCGGGCTAACAAGAATAGCGCATCCAGCATCTTCAGCAACTTGTCTTCAAAATCATGCGCCAGTGCGATGCCATTCAATTTCACCAGGACCGCCGCGTGCAGAAAGAAATCCACCGCATAGACGTGATAGTACGTGGACTGTTCGAAGTGAAATCCATCAGGCCGCACCTGCCGTTCCATTTCCTGCAAGACGATTTGCCAGCCTTTTTCTTTCCAGCGTTCCGCGTCGCGCAACTCCGGGCACATCGTGCCGATGAAAAACAAACCCACGCCTTCTCCCAACAGATGCGTGTTCGGCGAGAAATAAGTGGACAGATAGCGCTCGATATGCCGGCCGCTCACAGCCAGCGCGCGCAGCCATTCACCGTCAAATCCGTCCGGAGCCACGGGACTATCGCCGAGAATAAACTTCATCCATAACCACGAGAGGCTGCGCATGGCCACTTCCAGGCTGCTTGCCCAGTTCACGCCGATGGGATAGGGATTCTCGTCGTGCCACTGCCGCCATTGCCGAAAGACTTGCTGCGCAAAGCGTTCATCGCCACCAAGCCGGTAAGCCTTCGCTAGCGTGACCAGATGCTGATGCCGATTCAGTTCCCAGATGATTTTGCAGTCGCCGAGTTCATCGAAATCGAGATAGCGGATCCGGAACCAGGGCTTGCGCGCGGCGCGCTTGCCATGCACCGGATCGCAGTGCCAATCGATGTTCTGGCCGTAATCCAGGTCCTCATAACCCAGCAGGTCGAAACGATGCCGGCAGATGTTCTCGGCTTGCGCGATAATCCGCTCGGCCTGTCGCGGCAAACGGCGCTTCAAAAGCTCGCAGAGCGGACCGACGTCGTCGGGGGCAAAAAAGAAATGCGGCTGCAAGCTCGGTGAATCGCGAAGGTGATCGGCGGCGAAATCTGCATGCAGGCGATACCGCAACGCATCCAGCCGCGCACAAACCCCCTGGCGCACACGGTCGAACAACTCCGCGCGATCCATGGAAGCCAGCCGCGTCCAACGCGCGTTCAGCCCCGCGTGCGTTTCTCTTCTCGTCATAGAGCTCGTTGGGGTTGGAAAACTCATCGCCCACCTGCTCCATACTACCTGTAAACTTGTTGGATTCTCGAAAGGAAAGCGTTCCGACCGCATTGAACCGTCCCTCGATCAGCGTCTTCGGCCTGGGATATGTTGGCGTGGTCACGGCTGCCTGCCTTGCGCACAAAGGCAGCCGCGTGATCGGCGTTGATGTGAACGCAGCCAAGGTGGATGCCCTGGCCAGCGGCGCGAGTCCGATGGTCGAGCCGCAGGTCGGCGAACTCATCGCCGCGAGCCACAGGGCTGGCCGCGTGCACGCGACCACCGACCCCGACGTAGCTGTCCACGAGTCTGAGGGCACGTTCTTGTGCGTGGGAACCCCGGGTCTGCGAAATGGTGGCGTTGATCTGAGTCACTTGGAGACGGTATGCCGGCAAATTGGAACGGCGCTTCGGACCAAAAACGGATTCCACTCGATCGTTTTGCGCAGCACGGTGCTCCCGGGCACGACCGAGACCGTTGTGGTTCCGATTCTTGAGGAGGCTAGCCGTAAGTGTGCGGGCAGCGATTTTGCCGTGTGCGTGAATCCGGAGTTCATGCGGGAAGGCACGGCCGTGGCAGATTTCCTTAATCCGGCCATCACGGTGATCGGAGCGACCGATCCCTCACAAAGCACGCTGCTGCGTGAACTGTATGCGTGGGTTCCCGGTCGAGTATTTGAAACTTCGCTGCGCCCCGCAGAAATGCTGAAGTACGCCTGCAATGCCTGGCATGGGCTGAAAGTCGCCTTCGCGAACGAAGTAGGAACTCTCAGCAAAGCTTTGGGTGTCGAGCCTGCGACAGTGCTCGAAGTGTTCACTGCTGACACAAAGCTCAATATCTCCCCGAGCTACCTGAAACCGGGATTTGCCTTCGGCGGATCGTGTTTACCGAAGGATCTGCGAGCTTTGAGTCATCGCGGCCGCGAACTCGACTTGCATCTGCCCTTGCTCGAGGCTGTTCTGCCCAGCAATCAGGCCCATCTACAACGTGCCGTGGATCTGATTCTCAGCACTGGCAAGAAGAAGATCGCCGTGCTCGGCCTCAGCTTCAAATCAGCCACCGATGATTTGCGCGAAAGCCCGCACGTGCAGTTAGTCAAACGGCTGTTGGGTGAAGGCTGCCAGGTCCGGATTTGGGATCACAACGTTTCTCTCGGGCAATTGATCGGTTCCAATCGGCGATACATCGAGGAAACAATTCCTCACATTGGTTCCTTGCTTTCCGGGAATCTCGAGGAAGTGGTGCGTGGCGCCGAGCTGATCGTTCTCGGCACCCGTGAAGTCAGTGCCGACACTCTCCGGCGTTATATTCATGCGGAGCAGGTTATTGTGGATCTCATGAATCTGGCGAAAGACAGCCGTCCAACCACCTCGGGAATCTACAAGGGAATCTGCTGGTAGTGCCGCCCATATGAAAATTCTGTGGATAAAAGCCGGCGGCCTGGTGCCGGCGGACACGGGCGGCAAGATTCGCAGCTACAACATCCTTCGCGAGCTTGCGCGCCGCCATTCGATTAGCTTGTTCTCTTTTTACGGTGAACACGAGAACGATTGCCACAGTGAATTGCGCGGGTATTTTGAGTCTGTTGTTTGTGTGCCTTTGAAACTGCCGGAGCGCAGGAGTCTTGCCGCGATGAAGGACTACGGGCTGGCGCTATTTTCTTCCTTGCCTTACAACATCAGCAGATTTTGCCGCCCGGAAGTTCGAAGGGAATTGTCTGGAGTTCTTCGAGCGCGAGCGTACGATGCGATTGTCTGCGACTTTCTGGTTCCCGCTCCGCTAATTCCCTGGGATTACCCGTGTCCGAAGATCATTTTCACCCACAACGTTGAGGCAACGATCTGGCGGCGGCACTATGAAGTTGCCAGCAATCCAGCCTGGAAGACCTTGTCCTGGTTCGAATGGCGTAGAACGCTGCGCGCTGAACGCAAATATCTGCAGCTCGCGGATCATGTGCTCGCGGTATCGGAGACCGATCGCGATCACTTCCTTCAGTTGCTACAACCTGAGTCGGTCACAGTCATTCCGACTGGAGTAGATGTGGAATATTTTCATCCGGTCGCTACCCAAGAGGCGCAGCAGTCATTGGTATTCACCGGCTCGATGGACTGGCTTCCTAATGAAGATGCGGCACTGTATTTCATGGACAAAATACTTCCCCTGATCCGGCGCGAGTTCCCATCAGCTCCATTTTCGATCGTGGGCCGCAAGCCCTCTGCCCGCCTGCGAGCTGTCTGCGAGAAAGATCACAACGTGCAACTCACCGGTAGGGTCGAAGATGTTCGACCCTACCTGGCGCAAGCTGCGGTCTGCGTCGTCCCGCTGCGCATCGGAGGTGGAACCCGCCTGAAGATTTTCGAGGCCATGAGCATGGGCAAGGCGGTCGTCTCTACTACGATCGGAGCGGAGGGTCTGCCGGTGCGCGACGGTGAGCATCTCTTGTTGGCAGATGATTGCTCGGCCTTTGCCGAAGCTGTCGCGGGTTTGCTGCGCGACTCGGAGCGGCGCCGGCGGATAGGCCTGACCGCACGCAGGCTAGTGGAAGAAAAGTACTGCTGGGCGAGAGTGGCCGAAGCGTTTTCCAACGCGCTCACTGACGTTGTTTCGAAGTGGCGTTGTCATCGGAGTGACCGATTTCGTGATACAGTACAGGCCGCCAGCGGGCCTGACCCAGTCAACCGATGAAACCAGAGCGAACGTCTGATGCAGGTGGGTTTCGTATGCCCGCCGAATGGGAGCGTCACGAGGCCACATGGCTTGCCTGGCCGCACTTTAAGGACGATTGGCCCGGCAAGTTCGAGCCGATTCCCTGGGTGTATGCGGAAATCATCCGCCACCTCGCACGGCATGAGCGGGTTGAACTGATCGTCAACGATGTCGCATCGGAAAAGCGCGCTCGCAAAGTTCTGAACCGTGCTAACGCCCTGAGTAACAATATCCGCTTCCACCGATGGCCAACCGATCGCGTCTGGACCCGAGACTCCGGCTGCACCTTTGTCATCGGCAAGGGCCGCGTTGGGGCGAAAGCCCTCGTCCGCCCAGATCGCGCCATAGTCCCAGGAGATTTGTCATCCCGAGGGAAGCTGGATCGTTCGCGTGCGAACGATCCAGCGCAGTCGAGGAACCTGCTTTCCTCGGCCCTGGCCGCCATCACCTGGCGCTTCAACGCCTGGGCAAAATATCCGAACTACCAACACGATGCAAAAATCAGCGGGTTGATGGCGTGGGCCGTCGGTGCATCTGCGATTGCTCCTTCATGCCGCAAAGAGTCTGTCACGCTGGAAGGCGGCTCGATTGACAGCAATGGCCAGGGCACGCTGCTTACAACGGAAGAATGCCTGCTGAGCAAAATTCAACAGCGCAATCCCGGCATGAAGCGCAAGGATTACGAGAGAATTTTTGCTGAGTATCTGGGAATTAAGAACGTCATCTGGCTCGGCTCTGGCATTGCCGGCGACGACACGCACGGCCACATAGATGACATCACGCGCTTCGTCGCGCCCGATACGGTCGTGACTGCGGTCGAGTCCGACCCCGCCGATGCGAACTATGAACCGCTGCGGGAGAACATGCGCCGGCTGCGCCAAGCGATGGATCAGGATGGAAGGCAGCTTTCCATCGTCGAGCTTCCCATGCCTGCGCCGGTCATCTTTGAAGGTCGCCGCCTGCCCGCCAGCTACGCGAATTTCTACATAGCCAACGGCATCGTGCTGGTGCCCGTCTTCAACGATCCCAACGACCGCGTTGCCCTCGACATTCTCGCCGATCTTTTTCCCGATCGCGATGTTGTGGGAATCTATTCCGGCGATCTGATCTGGGGTTTCGGCGCCATGCACTGCATGACCCAGCAGCAACCGGCGTTTTAGCTGCCAGCTGCGAGCGGCTGGCTGCTGATCGCAGGAACAGGTTGCAATGCCGCGATTTGCTTGGTTAAGCTAAACTCCTGATAGTGGAAGATCTTGCCGGGATGGCGGAATTGGCAGACGCGCACGGCTTAGGACCGTGTGCCGAAAGGCGTGCAGGTTCAAGTCCTGTTCCCGGCACCAGCGCTTTTCGGACTTCGCTCGCAGATATACTCATTCACCACACGCTTCCACTTTCCTTGCGCTTTCAGAATAAACTCCACCGCATCCCGTAGCGCGCCGTCGCCGCCGGCGTGCGGTGTTACATAGTGGGCGTCACGTTTAACTTCGTCGCGCGCATTGGCGACCGCGACCGCAAAACCGCAGTTTCGCATTACAGGGAGGTCAATTACGTCGTCACCCACGAAGGCCGCTTCGCTCGCGTTCAGGCCTTCTGATCGCAAGATCTCTTCGAAGACCGTCCGTTTGTCCTGGATCCCCTGATGTACGTGCTCCAGCTTCAGATCGCGGGCGCGCAGCGCTACGGTTTCCGAAATTCGTTTCGTGATCAACCCGGTCTTCATGCCGCCCAGCCGCGCGAGCGAGATTGCCGTGCCATCGTGCGCATGAAAGCCTTTGGCCTCGATCATGGCCTGCGTGTGCAAGCCAAAGCCGCCTTGGCCGCCGTGTTTGGCCGCATGTTCACGGGTAGATTGTTTGATCCCCGCTGGCGCGGGGAAGATGAACAGCTTGCCGTCAGTGAGGACGCCGTCCACGTCGAACAGAAGCAGCTTGATTTTCTTAGCGCGCAGCTTGGGGGATGGTCTCTTGGGCATGAACGCCGATTCTAGCACCTGAGCCGCAACCTCCCGGTTGTGTGCATACAGGCTCGGTGCAAACTAACGCTTCTTGCTGAACCTGCGGCGCAATTTGGCAAACACGTATCGGTCCTCTTCGCGGTGCTCTCGTTCGCGGGCCGCAACGAGTGAGTCTTTTCCTTTGCAGCAACCTTGGAGCGAAGCTATGAGTTCCGCAAACTCCTCCTCGGAGGTCACCCTTCGACGTTTCACATAAAGCCCAGGAAGTTCTGCATTTGTTTTCGGATCTTGCGATTGCGGCTTACGCATGCTCACCCTTGAAATTATAGGCGAATATTTTGCGAAACGTCCGCGTTTTCGGATAAAATGCGGCCAATGCCTTCCTTCCCCTCCTCGCTTGCCTGGGCTCATTCGTTGGTGCAGGAGTGGTTCGTCGCGCGCTTTGGCACGCCGACCGAGCCGCAGGAGCAGGGCTGGCCTCACATTCTTGCCGGTCGCACGGTTCTGATCTCCGCGCCCACTGGCTCAGGCAAAACTTTAGCAGCCTTTCTCGCATGCATTGACCGGCTGGTGCGCAAGGCGCTCGGGGGCGAACTGCAGGACCGAACCGAAGTCCTCTACGTTTCGCCGCTGAAGGCCCTGGGCAATGATATTCAGAAGAACCTGGAAGTCCCGCTCGGCGAAATTCTGCAGATGGCAGGCGAGCGCGGCCTGCTGATGCCGCAGATTCGCACCGCAGTCCGCACCGGCGACACGCTGGCGCACGAGCGCCGCGCCATGCTGAAATGCCCGCCGCACATTCTGGTCACGACGCCGGAATCGCTTTACATCCTGCTCACCGCCGAGCGCAGCCGGGCCATTCTTCGCGACGTCGAAACCGTGATCGTGGACGAGATCCACGCTATCGCCGACGACAAGCGCGGCGCTCACTTGGCACTGTCGCTGGAAAGATTGGAAGATCTAAGCCGACGCCCGCCGGTCCGCATCGGTCTTTCGGCCACGCAAAAACCGATCGAAGAAGTGGCGCACTTTCTCACCGGTCATGGGCGGCCGGAGCCATTCATCGTCAACATCGGCCACAAGCGGCAGCTGAATGTCGCCGTAGAGGTTCCCTCGAGCCCTCTGGGCCCTGTGGCTACAAACGAAATGTGGGACGAAATTTACGACCGTCTGGTCGAGTTGACCCAGCAGCATCGTTCCACGCTTGTATTCGTGAACACACGCCGCCTGGTGGAACGCGTCTCCCATCATCTCGCCGAACGGCTGGGCGCAGACAATGTAGCCGCGCATCACGGCAGCCTCTCCCGCAAGCTGCGGCTGAACGCCGAGAAGAAGCTCAAAGAAGGTCAGATCAAAGTTCTGGTCGCCACCGCTTCGCTGGAGCTGGGCATTGATATTGGCACGGTGGATCTGGTCGCACAGATCAGCTCGCCTCGTGCCATTGCCGTCGCCCTGCAGAGGGTGGGGCGGTCGGGACACTGGCGCGGCGCGGTTCCCAAGGGGATTTTCTTTGCCACCACACGCGATGAATTGATCGAATGCGCCGCGCTGGTGCGGGCGATCAAGCATGGCGATCTTGACCGCTTGATGATCCCCGAGGCCCCGCTGGATATTCTGGCACAGCAAATCGTCGCGACTTGCGCGGCCGGTGTTGGTGTGGCGCGGCCGCCCTCGCCCGCGCCGGATGACGTCAACTCCGCACCTGCAGGGGCGGGGACGCCTGCGCCTACATCGCCCGATTCGGATCCTGGCTGGGACGAGGATGCGCTGTTCGAGCTTGTGAAGCGTGCCTACCCTTATCGTGACCTCAGGCGCGAAACCTACGAATCCATCCTCGAAATGCTCTCCGAGGGCATCGCCGCGCGCCGCGGGCGTTACGGCGCTTACATCCATCGCGATCGCATCAACCGCAAACTGCGCGCGAGGCGCGGAGCGCGCCTCGCTGCCATCACCAGCGGCGGCGCGATTCCTGAATCTGCGCTCTACACCGTAGTTGCCGAGCCTGAGGGAACCGTTGTCGGCACGCTGGACGAAGATTTCGCCGTCGAGAGCAATCGCGATGACATCGTGTTGCTCGGCAACACCTCCTGGCGAATCCGGCGCATCGAGGGCAAATCCGGGCGTGTGCTGGTGGAGGATGCTCACGGAGCCCCGCCAACCGTTCCCTTCTGGCTGGGCGAAGCTCCCGCGCGAACCGAAGAGCTTTCCTGCCACCTCGCGGAACTGAGAAAAACCATTAGCGACATGCTGCCCAACACCTCGCCCATCGGCATGTCGCCGAGCCAGCCGGAAGTCGCGGAAACCGTCGCCTGGCTCAAAGCCGAGTGTGCCCTCGACGACTCTGCCGCTGAGCAAGCCATCGAGTATATCGTCCAGGGGCGCGTCGTCCTGGGCACGGTGCCAACCCAGAATACGATCATCGCCGAACGCTTTTTTGACGAAGGTGGCGGCATGCAACTGGTAATTCATGCCCCCTTTGGCGGACGCATCAACAAGGCCTGGGGATTGGCGCTGCGCAAGCGCTTTTGCCGCAGCTTCAATTTTGAGTTACAGGCCGCGGCCACCGACAACGGCCTCAACATCGCCCTCGCTGAGCAGCACAGCTTTCCACTGGCCGACGTTTTTCATTTCTTGAACGCCGAGACGGTGCAGCCCATCCTCGAACAGGCGGCTCTGGCTTCGCCGATTTTTGGCACGCGCTGGCGCTGGGACGCCAATCGCGCCCTGGCATTGCTGCGTTTTCAGAGCGGCAAAAAAGTTCCACCGCAGATTCAGCGCATGCGCTCCGATGATTTGCTCGCCTCGGTTTTCCCCGACGTGGCCGCCTGCCAAGAGAATATTTCCGGCGACATCCAGATTCCCGACCATCCGCTGGTAAATGAAGTGATGAAGGACGTCCTCAGCGAGGCGATGGATCTAGAGGGTCTGAAGAACGTTTTGCGCAACATCGAGGACGGGCGGATTCGTTGCGTCGCGGTGGATACGCCGGTGCCGTCACAGTTTTCCCACGAGATCCTGAATGCGAATCCGTATGCCTTCCTGGACGATGCGCCGCTTGAAGAACGCCGCGCCCGTGCGGTCGAAATGCGGCGCATGTTGCCGGAATCGGTGCTGGAAGAAGTCGGCAAACTCGATCCCGCGGCGATTGACCAGGTGCGCGGGGAAGCCTGGCCCGATATCCGCGATGCCGACGAGTTGCACGACGTGCTGCATACTCTGATTGTTCTGCCGCTGAGCGATGCGACTGCCGAATGGCTCCCGCACTTTGAAAGGCTGCTTCATCAGAACCGGGCGGTCGAGGGAGCGCACGGCAACAAAGCCTACTGGGTCGCTGCTGAGCGGGCGCGCGCGTTTTCGACGCTCTTTCCCGACGCAAGCTTTCAGCGGCCCTTGCCCGATCTGCAGAATGAAGATCCTTCTTACGAGAATGTTTTGCTGGCCACGGTCACTGGCTGGATGTCGCATCTAGGGCCGGCGACTGCCGAACAGTTGGGGTTGCTGCTTGCCATTCCTGCTTCGGAGATCGAAAGGGCTCTGTTGCGCATGGAAGCCAGCGGAGCGATCCTGCGGGGCAACTTCACAGGGACAGTGCGGGAGAATCAGACTGAATGGTGTGAGCGGCGCTCGCTGGCGCGAATTCACCGCCTCACGGTCGCCACCCTACGTAAGCAGATCGAACCGGTGAACGCCGCACAATTCATGCGATGGCTCCTGCGCTGGCAGCATGTTGCGCCGGGCACGCAGGTTCAGGGTGAGCGGGCCACGCTCGATGTTCTGCGTCAACTCCAGGGATTTGAGATTCCGGCCAACGCTTGGGAGCGGCAGATTCTGAGCCACCGCATCACCGATTACGACCCCAAGTGGCTCGATCAGCTCTGCCTTTCCGGCGCTGTGGGCTGGGGCCGCTTGTCGCCACATCCCGCGACGCTCGACGACTCCGCTGCGGGCAGGCGCCGTGTGATCCCGACCAGCGTGGCTCCCATCACATTTTTTGTGCGCGAGGAAGCCGACTGGATGACGCCGCACCACCCGATTGCCGACCAACCCGAGGCGCGAGGCCTGAGTGAAGGGGCCCGCCAAGTGCTGGATTTTCTGCGCCAGCGTGGAGCCTCTTTTTTTGCGGACATCGTGCGTGGAACCGGAAAGCTCAAAGCTGAGATCGAAACCGCGCTCTGGGAACTGGTGGCCGCAGGAGTGGTCACCGCCGACGGGTACGACAATCTGCGCTCTCTCATCGATCCGAAGCGGCGCGCAGGCCAGGGCAGCGGACGCAGCCTGCGTCCGCGGCACAGCGCCGGACGCTGGGCGTTGCTCTTCACCGACCCCAACGTAGATCGCGCGCGCGCGGTGGAAGCCACTTGCTGGATGCTGCTCAAGCGGTATGGCATCGTCTTTCGCGACCTGCTGGCACGAGAAACCAACCTGCCCAAGTGGCGCGAGTTGCAAATGGCATTCCGCCGGCTGGAAGATCGTGGCGAGATTCGCGGGGGCCGCTTCGTGGATGGCTTCCTCGGCGAGCAATTCGCATTGCCGGTTGCCGTGGAATCGCTGCGCGCCACGCGCAAGCTGCCGCCGACAGGCGAAACCATCACGCTCTCGGCGGCCGATCCGCTGAACCTGGTCGGCATTCTGGTTCCCGGCGAGCGCATTCCCGCAATCTCCGGAAAGACCGTAACCTTCCGCGATGGCGTTGCTCTTGAGGAGCAATCGCCGGCCACTCTGCCATCAGCTGCGGTCGGGTAAAGTCCTAATGCCGCAGGAATCTTCTTACATACTTGCGTCTTTCCCTCGCGCAAGCCAGTATCTCCTTTTATCGTACCCGGCCACCCGGAAGGCACTTTGGACAACCTATACTGCTTGCGCTGCAATCGCGAGATCGAAACCGGCCACAAGTCGGTAGCGGTTTACATGTTTGCGCAAACCGTCGGCATCCGGCCGCGGCAAAAATCAGCGGCACAACGGATTTGCTTCTGTCCACAGTGTTCGGTCTCTCTGGCGATGGGCCCTCCCCCGGAAGGTGCGCTCAACATCGCCGCCTGGCAAATGATCCGCGAACTGGTCGGCGCCGACCCCGCCCTGAATGAAGCCGCATGGGAAACCTTGCGTGGGATTGTCGGCTTGTTGTCGGCCACCGGCACCGACGGCGATTCCCGACACTCCGCCGCCGGCGGGTATTTTGAATTCTGACGCGCCCGCCCTACGCCTTCCCCGGTTCCGGCACGAACCGGTAGCCAACGCCGCGCACGGTCAGCAGATGAGTTGGTTGGGCGGGATCCTCCTCGATATAGCGGCGCAGCCGCACAATGAAATTGTCAATGGCCCGCGTGTCGGTGTCCTCGTGCAGTCCCCAGACTTCTTCCAAAATTGATTTGCGGGAGACGATGCGGCCCCGGTTTCGGATCAGGTGACGCAACAACTCCGCCTCCATCAATGTCAGGCGAATCTTGTTGTGATTGATGCGCAATTCCAGCTTGCCGAAGTCAATGGTTCGACCATTGAATGAGAACACATCGTATTCCGGCGCCGGGCTCGCAGTCGCTCGAACCGTGGAGCCGTTGGCCGCACGCATCCAGTCTCGACGGCGCAGCAGGCCTTGCAGACGGGCCAGCAGGATGGGCAGTTCGAAGGGTTTGGGAAGATAGTCGTCGGCGCCGGAGGCGAATCCCTTAAGCACATCCTCGGGCCGGCCGCGCGCCGTCAGCATCAGTACGGGAACAAAATTCTTTGCTGCCCGCAATTCCGCCGCAACCGAAAAGCCGTCGCGTCCCGGAAGCATGACGTCCAGTAGCACGGCATCGAAGTCGTCGCCCGCTCCTCCTTTGTTCAACAGCCTTTCGAGCGCATTCTCGCCATCGCCGACAACCTCAACCGTGTGCCCTTCGGCTTCCAGGTTGAATCGCAGGCCGTTCGCCAGATGGGCTTCGTCCTCCACAATCAGAACGCGGCTCACGCCAGGGTCTCCGGGGCGATGCCTTCCTGCGCCACATCTTCCTGGCCGGCGCTGCGCGGCAATTCGAGCACCACCGTCGCTCCCAGGCCCTCGCCCTGGCTTTGCGCGAAAACCCGGCCGCCGTGTTTTTCGACGATGGCGCGGACAATAAACAATCCCAGGCCAGTTCCCTTGACCCTCGCCACCGAACGGTTGGCGACCCGGTAAAAACGCTTGAAAATTCGTTTCAATTCCTGCGGGGGAATGCCGAGACCGTGGTCCTGCACGCTGATAGCGATCCGTTTCTCGTCCGGGAATTGCAGGCGAACCGAAATGTCAACAGTGTCGCCGGAATACTTGATGGCGTTATCGAGCACGTTCGCGATGGCAGTGCGCAATTCCTCAGGATCGCCCGTGATATTCGCATGATCTGCGCCGTTGTCGAGGCGCACTTGTTCGGCGCCAAGGTGATGGCGGCTGCGGGCAAGTTCCACGCACTCGCGCACCAGGCTGCCCAGATCAATGGCCACACGCTGACGGCTGCTGCGCTTGTGCCCAGCGACACCCGCCTTCAACACCTGCTCGACCGTGCCCAGCAAGCGGTCGGTATCGTCCAGCATCAGGCGGTAGAATTCCGCGCGCTGGGCCTGACTGACCTCGCGATGCTGCAGGGTCTGCAAGTAAAGGCGGATGGATGCGATGGGCGTTTTGAGTTCATGGGTGACGGCGTTGATGAAGCTGTCGTGCTGCTCGTTCCTGCGGATCTCGCGTACCAGGAAGATCGTGTTGAGAACAAGGCCGGCCGTGATCGCGCCAAAGAAGATAATGCCGAGAAAGACTTTGATGTCCAGTCGCCAGTTGACGATGATCCAGCCCATTCCCACCGATACGGCGACGCCGGCCAGACCCACTCCGAGAACGAGGAATGTGATCGTCGCCTTGCGGCGGCTGGTAATGCGCATAGGATGATTCTAGCGCCTGGCTGGAGAAGTAGGCAGAAATGTCGATGCTTGGTCGTGGTGCAGTTTGACCTTGTCATCCCGAGCTCGCTGCTTTTAGCGAGCGTGGGATCTGGGCGCATCGTGCGAATGCCTCGCGTTCTTTGCGAGCCAGACGAATCGCACGTTTTCACGCGCATCCTCTGAAAAGGTCAAACTGCACGAGTACCCGGTGCTTCCGGCGGTTCCCGTTGCGGAATTTGTGTCCTGCCCTAGTCGCCGGCGGAGGTTGTAGTTGCCAGATTGAGCGTCGTGATCGGCTTTATCACGGCCGGCGTGGCGGGCAGCTTCGACAGGCGCACGCGGTAAACATGGCGGGCGAGACCCAGCTTTTTCAGCGCCCAGATGCCGTACCAGTTGATATCAATTTCGTACCAGGCAATGCCGTGCCGCGCGGAAACGGGATGGGCGTGGTGGTTGTTGTGAAAGCCTTCGCCAAACGTGAGCAGCGCCCCAACCCACCAGTTGTTCGTTGAAAGATCGCGTGTGTCGAAGCGGCGCGAGCCCCAGGTGTGCGTGATCGAGTTCACCATCCAGGTGGCGTGCAAGCCCACGGTCGTACGCACAAAGATGCCCCACATAAGGAACGGCAACCCGCCGACCGCCAATAGCACCAGGCCGAGCACAATCATGGGAACGTAGTGATACTTGGTGATCCAGACGTGGAATTTGTCTTTCGCAAGATCTGGCACATAACGCGCCAGGGTAGTCGTGTCGTGGTGCATGGATTTGCCGGTCAGAATCCAGCCCATGTGAGCCCACCATTTGCCGTCGCGCGGGGAATGCGGATCGCCTTCTTCGTCGGAAAATTGGTGATGAATTCGATGGGTTGCCACCCAGAAAATCGGCCCGCCTTCAAGCGCCAGGGTCGCGCAGACCGTCAGAAAATACTCCACCCACTTTGGAGTCTTATAGCCGCGATGCGTCAGCAGCCGATGATAGCCCATGCCGATGCCCAGGCTTCCCGACACCCACCACAGGAAAGCAGCCACGAAAAGCGCCTTCCAGGTGAAGAAAAACAGCGCGGCGATGGCTCCGATATGAAACAGAACCATGAAAATAGTGGTGACCCAATTGATTTCGTTGGCGGCGGCTGGCTTGCGGTGCAACGCTTCAAGCTCCATGTTTTGGCCCTGCATTCTGTTGTAAAAGCTCTTTGACCAAGCTATCAGGGAGGCTCAGTGCGGTGTGTAATAGTTGTGTAATAACGCGTTACGGAAGTACAAGAATGGGCATGGCGTAAGGCCAGGGTGACAGCGGCTCACCACAGAGGCACCGAGTCACGGAGGAAGCAACAGAAACCACTCCCCTGGGTTCCCTGTCTCTGGGATGACTTCAGGCCGACGCCTTCTTCACCTGCACCCCCGCCCATTTTTCCAGCAGCGTGAGCGTCGCCGCGTAGTCAAGGTCTTCACAACCATCCTCGGTTGCCACCTCGTAGATTTCTTCGATCGTCTCGAGTCCGGGCAACTTCACCCGCGCTTCTTTCGCGGCGTCCAAGGTGAGGCCAATATCTTTCCGCATAAGGCGCAGCGGAAAATTGGGCGAGAAGTCGCGCTTCAACACGAAAGGTGCCTTGTACTCCACCACCCCGGAATGCACCATCGAGGCTTCGATCAGCGGTATCAATACCTCGGCGTCCACACCCAGCTTTGTGGCCAGCGTCAGGGCTTCGGCGAAGCCTTCGTAGATCAAAGCGATTTGCAGATTCATGACCAGCTTCGATGCCTGGCCTTTACCTACGGTTCCCATACGAAAAAACTTTTTGCCGGTGGCGGCAAACAGCGGTTTCAACTTCTCGATCGCGCTTTCTTCTCCGCCCACGATAAAAATCAGCGTGCCGCTCTCGGCGCCGGCCTTCGATCCCGTCACCGGCGCATCCACATATTGCACCCCTTGCGCGCCCAGGCGCTCGGCAAACTGCCGCGTGGCGGAAGGAGAAATCGTGCTGGAATCAACGAACGTCATGCCGGGAGCTAACGATTCGTGCACGCCCTGCGGGCCGAACAGAATGTTTTCGACCGCCTTGGTATCCGACACGCATGTCCAGACGACCTCAACTCCCCTAGCCGCCTCTGCCGGCGTGGTCGCGGCGCGCGCGCCCTCGACCTCCTTGCCCGGCGTGCGATTCCACACCGTCACGTCGTGACCCGCCTTCACCAGGTTGGACGCCATCGCCCGCCCCATGATTCCCAGACCCAAAAAAGCAACCCGCATATTCGCTCCTAATGTCTGCCGAAGACCCGAACAAAGATTAGAACTGACAGTTATAAGGCCGGTCAAGCAATCCATGTCCGATTGCCTTAAAATAGAAAATAATCGGTACGCAAACGAGTGTCGTAACCAGCGTCAGATGTTAAAGGCGAGTCTTAAGAATCCGGCTCTTCGCAGGCGCGCGCAGGCTTTCGGTCGCCTGGTCCGTCACTCTGCCATTACGCCGCGCATCGGACGCACCCACACACCACAGTTGGTCACCAACGGCGAACTAGGCGTCACGTTTATTGGCCATGCCAGCTTCTTCGTACAAATCGGAGGTCAGAACGTTGTCATTGATCCCAACTTCGCCCGCTGGCTATTTGTTCTGAAACGCCTGCGCCAGCCCGGAATCCGGCTTCGCGACCTGCCCCCGATTGATCTTGTCCTGGTGACCCACGCGCACTTCGATCACTTGCACCGGCCATCATTGCGCGCCCTGGTGGAACAGTCTGCCCGCGGTGGCGTGCGCCCTCCAGTGATCGTGGTGCCGCATCATGTGCTCGATCTGGTCTCCGATCTCGGTTTCCGGGACGTCGTGGAACTGAGTTGGTGGAACAGTTACCGCTATCGCGCGCTCACCGTCACACATGTGCCCTCGCGCCATTGGGGCGCGCGCGTTATCAAGGATGCCCATCGCGGCTATGGCGGCTATGTGCTGCGGGACCACAAGCACTCCGTGTATCACGCCGGGGACACCGCCTATTTCCCCGGCTTCAGCGAAATCGGCCGCCGCTTATCGCCACAGCTCGCGCTGTTGCCGATTGGTGCTTATAATCCTCCGTCGTTTCGCAACGTTCACGCCAGCCCGGCCGACGCTACCCGCGCCTTTTTGGACTTGAATGCGCGCTGGATGGTACCAATGCACTATGGCACTTTCCGCCTCTCGCACGAACCGATGGACGAGCCGTTGCAACTTCTGGGGAAAGAGGCGAAGGCAGCGGGAATCGAGGATCGTGTGGTGGTGCTGGAAGAAGGCGTGACCCAGTTTTTCTAGGGTCCGGAAGAAACTACTCCCTTGTCATTCCGAGCCGCAAGCGGCCCCGCTTTCGCGGTGAGGGCGTGTAGAGGAATCTGCTGTTTCATGGATTTCGCCGAACAGCAGATTCCTCGACACGCTCGGAATGACAATCCACAAAGTTCTTCCGCACCTCTTTCTTAGATCATGGCCGCGCCCTCCCACGGCAGAATTGTATTTCCCCAAACCGGGTGCTACCATCCGGTTAGATAGAGAGGTGGAGGTTTTATGGCCGACAGAGACGGTAACAGTTTTCTTTGGTTCCTGGCGGGGTTGGGCTTTGGCGCCATTGCAGGCATTCTTTATGCGCCGCGGTCTGGCAGCGAAACTCGCGAGGCCCTGCGTTCCCGAGCCGAAGAAGGACGTGATTACGTGCGCGAGCGCGCCCGGCAGGCGCGCGAACAGGCCGCGGGTTGGGCCGATCGTGGACGTGAGGTGCTGACCCAGCAAAAGGAGCAGTTCCGCTCCGCCTATGAGGCCGGGCGGCAGGCGTATCAGGAAGCCACAGCTTCGGAGAGCGGCGGTTCGCCGAATCCTTAAGGTGCCATCTCCGCGGCGAGCGGTTGGCCGGCAACTCATGCGGAGGCTTGCTTATGGACTATCTTCCCATTTTCATCGGTGTTACCGCGGCCGCGGTGCTGATCCAGGCCGGCATTCTCGTGGCCATGTATCTGGCTGTGCGTCAAACCGGAGCGCGCATGGAATTGTTGGCTGGCGAGGTGCGAGGCAAGATTTTGCCCACCGCCGAAATCATTCACGAGATGCTGGTGGAGTTCCGCCCCAGCCTGCAGACTCTGGTCAAGGATGTGGGCGAAACCAGCACCATGGTGCGCGCTCAGTTGGAGCGTTTCGATGCGACCGTCAGCGACGTGATTGACCGCGCACGCCTGCAGGTGATCCGCACCGATGAACTGGTAACGCGCACGCTCGACCGGGTCGAACAGACGACCGACATGGTCCACAAGACTGTAGTCTCCCCAGTGCGCCAGTTTTCCGGGCTGGTGCACGGCGTAACCACTGGTTTGGAATTTCTTTTCGGCGGAAGGCGCCGCCCCCGCAACGGTATGAGCGTTGCCGAAGACGAGATGTTTATTTAGACGGCGCCAGGCTCTAGCCACGGATTTTCACGGATGATTTTTCGTCCGCCCTTCAATAATCCGTGTGCATCCGTGCAATCCGTGGCGGCGTGTTCTTCAGCGCGATCCATTCTCTACTAAGTCGAGAAAAGCTCGGTGGACTCGTGTGTCGGGGGAAAGTTCGGGATGGAAGGTCGCCGCCATGACACATCCTTGACGCACGGCCACCGGATCCTCGCCCTCGGTCGCGATCACTTCGACTCCCGGTCCTACGCGCTCGATCTTCGGAGCACGAATGAACACCATTTCGGCTGGTTCGCCGCCGAATTTTCCTTCGCGGATGGAGCTGTCCAACTGGCGCCCGTAGGCGTTGCGCCGAATGCTGATATCGAGCACACCCAGACCTTTTTGCTTCGGATTCTCGACTTCGTTTGCCAGCAGGATCGCGCCGGCACAGGTGCCGAAGGTCGGCTTCGCTCGGACGAACTGTTTGAGATTTTCGAATCCAGCTTCGCCGAGGAGTTTGAGAAACGTGCTGGATTCACCTCCGGGGATGACAAGGCCGTCAATTTCGTCGAACTGTTCGGGCTTTCTGACAAGCACAACTTTCGCGCCCAGCTCTTCCAGCCGTTTGCGATGCGCGTCAAAATCACCCTGAAGGGCTAGTACGCCGATGGTCATGGTTGTTGTTCGTCCTTGTCCCTTCGTGGATCTTGGAATGAGTATATTTATTCTTACATATTTGATAATGTAAGACTATATGACTCAGATTACTACAGTAAGCACTAAAGGCCAGTTCGTCATCCCTGCCGAAATCCGGGAGACTCTGGGCATCGGGCCGGGCACGCGCATCGTGGTAAGCCTCCACGGCACCCGCATCATCCTTGAACCGGTTTCGGAGAGGCTCGTGGATGAAACCTGCGGCATGCTGGCCGGCGGCCCCTCGCTTTCGAAGCTGCTGAAGAAGGAACGCGCCAAAGACAAATGGTGATCTACGCGCTCGATTCCAGCGCAGTTCTTCGCTATCTCGACCGTGAAGCCGGAGCGGCGCGGGTAGCGGAGATTATTAAAGGACACCTTGCCGGCCGCCACAAAGTCATCGTCTCGGCGATTCATTGGGGAGAAGTAGCGCTTATCACCGCGAAAGGGCACGGGCGGCAGGCGGTGGACCTGGTTCTCGCGCGTCTCTGGTCGTTCGGATTCGAGATTGTGCCGGCCACTGCCGAACGGGCGGTGCGCGCCTCGCTGATCAAGTTCAGACGCGACATTCCCTACGCGGATGCGTTTGGCGTCGAGTTGGTTTCGGACTCCTCCGACCATGTGTTGGTCACCGCTGACTTCGATCTCAAGGCCGCGGCGCACGACGTGAAGATCGAGTTCCTGCCGCGGAAATAAAAGGGGCGACCGTCGCCGCCTGCGTGCCCAAAGCCTCAGCGAATGGCGAAGGTCCAGCACCCGGCGCGTTTCATCCACGAGTTTGTTCAGATCGTTGGTTTCGCTTGACGCCTCGGAGTAAACTCTCATGGGGCGGAGAATTCTGATCAGCGCTAAATCGAGTCGGCTGGCCGATCTGATTCCGTACGTAAACGAAATCCTCAAGAGATTGCAATCAATTGTGCCCGGTTCGATAGTCAAGGTACCGTAATACGGGCGCTCCTACCCATCTTCACCATCCCCTGGTTTGCAACATCTGCGACTCATTCAGCCCGGCCACAGCCAGGCCCTTCATCGCTCCAGCCAGATCCTCACTGACTTCAAGTAACACTTTCGGGTCCTGATAGTGCGTGGCGGCCTGCACGATGGCGCGAGCACGCTTCCCGGCTTCCTCCGGATCGGCAAATGTCGTCGAATCCTTCATGAAGATGCCTGAGCCCACGAACACCGCCTCGGCACCCAGTTGCATCACTAGCGACGCGTCGGCGGGCGTCGCGATTCCGCCAGCGGAAAAATTCGGCACCGGCAGTTTGCCTGCTTTGGCCACCATCCTGATCAGCTCATAGGGCGCCTGATGCTCTTTGGCCTTGGCATAGAGTTCCTCTTCGCCGAGCACGGTCAAAATCTTCATCTCCTGCACGATCTGGCGTATATGCTTGACAGCATGCACCACGTCTCCGGTGCCGGCTTCGCCCTTGGTGCGGATCATAGCCGCGCCTTCGGCAATGCGCCGCAGGGCCTCGCCCAGATTGCGCGCGCCGCACACGAAGGGGACCGTGAAAGCGTGCTTGTCCACGTGATGGGCTTCGTCGGCGGGCGTAAGCACTTCCGATTCGTCAATATAGTCCACGCCCAACTCTTGCAGTATCTGGGCTTCCGCAAAATGGCCGATGCGGCACTTGGCCATGACCGGAATCGAAACCGACGCCATGATCTCGCGAATCTTCTTCGGCGACGCCATCCGTGCTACGCCGCCTTCGGCGCGAATCTGTGCCGGCACGCGTTCCAGGGCCATGACAGCCACCGCGCCGGCCTTCTCGGCGATGACGGCCTGCTCGGCGTTGGTGACGTCCATGATGACGCCGCCCTTCAGCATCTCGGCCAGGCCGGTTTTCAGACGCAGGCTGGTGGAATTTCCATTGTTCTGCGACATAAGTGCGATCTCCTTTGGGGCAACGACCTCAGCATACTAAAATAGTGGTCAGTGTGACATATCCATTTTACGGCGTTTTGTACATACCATTTACCCGACCATGAGAAGCCGATGCCCAAAAAACCCAGCACGCTACCGTTGAATATTCCGCAGCCCCGGGCCGGAATGGCGCTTTATCGCTGGCTGTACGAAGAACTCCGCGCCGCCATTCTCAACGGCAACCTGCGGCCGGGATCGAGGCTGCCCGCCACCCGGGATCTCGCCGAGCAATACGGGCTGTCGCGGCCGACGATCGTGACCGCGTTCGAGCAGTTGCGATCCGAAGGATACGTCGAAGGGAAAGTCGGATCGGGTACTTACGTCAGTCAAACGCTTCCTGATGAGCTTCTGCATGCGCCCAAGCCGGCCGCGCGGCCAAGGAAACAGCGCCGCCGATTGCAGCTTTCGGCCTACGCGCATCGCTTACATCCACTGCGCCGTGCAGATTCCACTCGCATCCGCGCCTTCCGAGGCAATCTTCCCGCGCTGCATGAGTTCCCTACTGCGCTGTGGGCGCAGGTTGCGTCGCGGCGCCTGCGCCGAATGCCGGCGAGCCTGCTGGCGGGCGGCGAAGCGCTCGGATATCGGCCTCTGCGCGAAGCGGTCGCCGATTACCTGAACACGTCGCGCGGGGTGAAGTGCTCCTCCGATCAGGTGCTAATCATCTCCGGTGTGCAGGAGGCTCTCAACCGCGCCGCGCATCTTGTGCTCAATCCAGAAGACCGGGTCTGGATGGAAGAGCCCGGCTACCGTGGCGCCATCCTTGCGTTCAAGTCGGTTGGCGCCAACGTCTGCTCGGTGCCGGTGGACTCGGAAGGTCTCAACCTGCAGGCCGGAATCAAGCGCTGGTCGCGTCCGCGCATGGTTTACGTTACGCCCGGGCATCAATTTCCGCTGGGAGTGACCATGAGCCTGCGCCGGCGGTTGTCACTGCTGGAGTGGGCGAGCCGCTCCCGCGCCATCATCTTTGAAGACGATTACGATAGCGAGTATCGCTACGCCGGCCGTCCGATTCCCGCACTGCAAGGGCTCGACAAAGCGAGTGTTGTGATCTTTGCCGGCAGCTTCAGCCTGGTGATGTTCCCATCTCTGCGATTGGGCTACGTGGTCGTGCCTCCCGACCTGGTGGATATTTTTGCCGCGGCGGCTTCGGTGAGCACGCATCATCCGCCGCTGATTGATCAGGCGATTCTCTGCGATTTCATCCGCGAGGGCCACTTCGCCCGCCACGTGCGGCGAATGCGGCAGTTGTACGCCGAGCGGTTGTCGGTGCTGATTGAGGCAGCGCGGGCGCGGCTGTGTGGCCTGTTGGAGATTGGCGATGTCGAAGCGGGCCTGCGAACTGTGGGCTGGCTGAAGCTGGGAATTTCCGCGGAACGCGTGACCAAGGCCGCGGCCGAGCATGACGTGGAAGTGGTCCCGCTCAGCCGCTATGCCTCGGGCCGCTCGCCACGCAACGGGCTGGTGCTCGGCTTCGCCGCCGTGGATGCGCGCGAGTTAAGGCGCGGCGTGGACGAATTGGCGAAGGTGCTGGAAAGCGGCGATTAGTTCCCTGTCGCAGAATCATTACTAAAGCCAGCTATTGGTTTATTTGCATTGTGGAAGGGCGCGGCTTTAGCCTCTGTGGGATTCCGCAGACCGGTAGCGACTCACCGCTGCAGGCGGCCTAGGAACTGCTGGGGAAATGTTTTGCGTTCCGCGATGATACGTGTAATCCTTCACAGCGGAGAAAACAGCCGTGTGTTTCTCAGCCACAGCGAACTTTGTAGGCAGCGGCGTTCTGGGCGCGGTGGGCGTCTGCACATTCGCCAAGGTGAGGCACAGGCGGGAGCTGCTTTTCGCGGCCCTGCCCACGCTATTCGCGGTTCATCAGTTTATCGAGGGATTCGTCTGGCTGGGATTGGATGGGATTCTCTCGCCTGCGGTCACGCACGATATGGGGGCGGCGTTCATGCTTTATGCGCAGGGGCTGCTGCCTCTTCTGCTGCCGCTAAGCGTCCTGCTGTTCGAGCCTGACAGGAAGAGCCGCCGGCGCATGCTCCCGTTCCTCGTGCTCGGCGGAGCAACGACACTCTACATATTATGGGCGCTGACCGCATTCCCAACCCAGGTGTACATCAGGGCAAACAGCATCGTCTACATCAATCAAGCGACCAACAATACGGCGGTTGCGGTGCTCTACGTGATTGCAACGTGCGGCTCGCTGTTTTTCTCGAAGATCAAGATGATGGTAATTTTCGGCGCGGCAAACCTGGCGATACTGCTGCTTGTAATGGAGTTCAAGCGGTACGCGTTCACCTCGCTGTGGTGCGCGTACGCGGCGGTTGCAAGTGTGATCATCCTCGCCTACTTCTGGAGAAGCAGCGCACAACGGCCGTTCGCCTACGCTTAGCGAGGCTGGATGCACCATAACGAGGTTGGTAATTCCTGGGCAGGTCCGCGTCTCCGCAGACCCGCCCCATGCCCGATCTACTTGCCCTTGTAGGTCCGCACAGAACCTACGCCGGCACACTCGTCCCAACCCTTCGTGCAGTGTGAATCACTCTTAGTCACGTCGTAGAACTCGGCTTTGTACTCCTTGGCGTTGCCGTATTCCTTGTAAATCATCGTGAGCTCATCCTTCGTTGACTTCTGCAGCGAGCCGGCGGCATTAACGATCCCAGCCATTGTCGGCGAGCTCCAACTGGTTCCGCAGACCGTGTTCCAGCCACCGTATGCGCTGATATAAATCGGGGCAAAGCAGAACGGAGAAGCGACGTCTGGAATGCCACGATAGTTGCCCACGATATTTTTGATGCTGTTCTGATAGCTCGGCCTGGGCTCGTACAGACTGATGCCCCCGCCGCCGCCGTCGTAGTTGTCATCGTAATACTCGTCCAGGAAGTTGCCGCTGGAATCGCGCTCAAAATACGTTCCGCCCACAGCTACCACGTTGGGCGACGCTCCGGGATGAATGGTGTACCCAATCCCTCCATCGCCGCTGGCGGCAAAGTAGACCACTCCCGGCGTGGTGAAGTAGTGGTCAAACTGCGTCTCCTGGGCCCACTCTCCATCGCCCCAGCTCATGCTGATTACGCCGCCGCCATTCTTGGCCACCAACTGTGACGCCACCTTAACCGCTTCCCAGGTAGGATCGGTGTTGCACTTGTCGGTGCCGCACAGGTAAGACTCGACCAGGAACAGCTTGGCTTTCGGAGCCATCGCGTGGGCCCATTCGATGTCGAGTGCTTCTTCAACGTCCCAGCCATCATAGACTGGCGGCTTTTTGCCATTGACGTAAACCTTGTGGAAGTTGGCATTCGGGATGCCGAAGTAGCTGGAAAACGCCTGCAGGTCTGGCTTCGCGGTCGGCAAATCGCCGGCATCAACAATGGCGATGGCGCCCACCCCGCCGGTGGGAACGTTCTTACTGGTAGCGATCGGGCAGCCAGAGATCGGCTTCACCAGTTTGTACACGCAGGCCACCGAAGCTGGCGTCTCGTCACCGGAATCCGGTCCACCTTGATTCCGCCCCGGGCGATTGGCGAAGTAGTAGTTTGTGTGGATGTGGCCCGGATGCGGGATGCTCGATTCCGGAACCACAATCGGGCGGCCGTCGGGAGTGAACAGCGGGTAGTTTTGAGCAAAGACTGGGCACAAAAACACGCCCAACAACAAAGCGATCACAGCGCTACTGGAGATTACAACGGAAGGCTTCATCACGTACTCCTTTTGAGAATGGCAACCAGGCGACTCGACGGCCAATTCCTGAGCGCACGTATTCTACACCAAAATGGGACTGCAAACTTTGATTTTGAGCGCAGAACCGCCCGATTACGGGCAATTCTGCGGAGCCGAGAAGTCTGCTTTTGCTCCGTAACAATGATTCCCGCCATCCCGACCGTGATCATTCACCGGATCTTCGATGATCACGCTGTCACCACACTGATCGAGCTTATAAATCGTCGCACTATCGCGATAAGTGTTCCACCATTGGGTCCATATGGGGTAGGTGGACGCCGGCTTCACTCCCGAACTAGGTCGTGTTGCACTGTGATGGGTGAGCACTCGCAATCCGAACTCAGCCGTCCCACTTACTCGCTCTTCGGGCGAGCGCAAGAGTTCGATTAGCACAGGCACTGCGAGGCGCGAGCCCGTCGAATATAGCGCTCGAACCGCGGATTGCTTCACGTTGGGAGATGGATCTTTCAACTCCTGGGCTAGAAGTGGGACGGCATCGTCTCCGCCGACCTCTCCCGCGGACTCCATAGCTACGGTCCGGCTATAACTGTCGGGAGGGTTTGCGTGGGCGACCTGTAGCAACATGGCGAGATCGCTGCGATCTCCGATTTCGCCCAGGTAGCGAATGGCATCCTGATACTCGCCGGCCGCTTCGGTCGGCGGGGAGTTCTTCACGAAGGACGCGAGAGCCTGATGGGCTGCCGGTGTCCCCAGATTGCGAAGACCGCGAACGGCAAAATACCTCAACTCTGGAGAATCGAGCATTTGTAGGATTGTCCCCTCCAGGAACGCCGGAGCCAAATTGGCAATGACATCCGCCGCTTCCCTACGCCCACTTGGGTCACCCGATTGAAGATCTGCCAGATAGTTCTGGAATTCGGGTTTCAGTTTGCTGTCCGAGGAGGGTTCGAGAACAATCTCTAGTTGCGCATCAAAGGTCTCATGGAGACCCTTGGGGCCCAGCAAAGCCAGATCGCCGTCGCCCGGGCCATAGGGAAGGGTATGAGTAACACGCAGCGAATATCGGCCGGATTGACGGAGATCATAGGACTGGTTGAGTAGGATTCGATCGGTGTGCCGGTCGCCCGGCTTCAGCATTTCGTCGCTACCTGCACAGCTTCCCACTACATCACCGTAACAGCCGAATGCCTCCCGACTCTTGGCTCCCTCGACCTTGATTTCGTAGCCTCCGCAGAAGCTGCGCGGGTCAGCAGTGCCAATCATGACAGATTGTTTCCCCTTGTTTTCTACTTCGAAAATCAGGAAAACGGGCTCACCCGCGGAGTACGTTCTCTTCGATAAATAAAACCGCCCATCAAGTTGGGAACCCGCCAATGCTGGGATCGCCAGGCCAACCAGCAAGAAGTGGAAGATCACGAAACGGGGCATAGGTAATCGGTCAAGCGCCGCCAGTCGGACACCGCTGTGAGAACCGCGCACCGAGGCCATTATGCGTCAAAAGTCACCCCGTTTCCAGATACCAGATGTCATCATGCGATAGCACGCTCGCGCGGTGAGCCCGATATCTTTCCGCGGAATCCTCCGTCCAAGCTATTCAGACCGGGCAGGAGGGCTGTATGTTGCGTCGTACATTCCTGGTCACGCTCACCGCGTTGACAGTCTCCGCCGCTGCGGCACAATCCTCGCCCCAGCGCGCCCCCGAGCCGTCGCGCGAATCCATATTGCACGAATCCATCGTGCGCATGGTTGAGCAGGTCAAGCGGGCGGACTATGATGGCGACCGCGCCGCGCTCCGGCGGCTTCACGACGAACTCCCGACCTCGGCTGCCCACAAGTCCCTTGCCTCCCGCGTGCTTTATTGGCGCGGCTTTGCCTTGTGGCGGCGGGCCATCAACGGCTTCAACGAGACCCCGGCACCCACCGATCTTGAAACTGACCTCAACGCCGCCATCGCGGATTTCCAGAATGCAATCGCGCAGGATCCTGCCAACGTTGAGCCTAAAATCGGCGAGGCTTCCTGCGTGGGGTACCTGATGTATGTCAATCGTAAAGATCAGGGCCGCGCTCAGGAACTGTTGCAACGGGTAATTCCGCTGACGAAAGAGCTACAGGCAGAGGCTCCGGACAACCCGCGTTTTCTTTGGATCATGGGCCCGGTACGCTGGTCCACTCCGCCCGAGCGGGGCGGCGGTCAGGACAAGGCGTTTGAGATCTACAACAGGGCCTTGGAGATCGTTCGCAAACAAAAACCCCAGAGCGATCCTCTGGAACCCTCCTGGGGAGAGCCGGAACTGCTAATGAACCGGGCATGGTCGAATCTCAACCGGACCACGCCGGACTTGAAGGCCGCGGCAGAAGACGCACAAGCCGCTCTCCACTTGGTTCCTTACTGGCACTATGTTCGGGACATTCTCATGCCTCAGATTCAAGCGGCACAGGCCAAGACCCATTGAGAGAACACCCGACCAGCCCTACCGATCCACAAACTTCGAAAACATCTTGTGCGGGTCAATCGCGATGAACAATCCTTCTCCGCGCGCCAGGACTTCATCTTTCTGATTCAGAATCTCGGCGACGTTGACATGCTCACGCCCGCGAAACCGCTTCTCACGCGATTCCACACGTAAGGGTTTGTTCAGCGGGACGGGCTTCAGATAATCCACCGTGATCTGCGAAGTCAGGGCCACAACATGGCGAAGCTTGTTGACTTTGCCCATGGCCTCGTCGAGAATCGTGGCGATGATCCCGCCATGCACGTGGCCCGGCGGTCCGGTGTAGCGTTTGCCCAGGCGAAACCGGCATACGAAGCGATCCCGCTCTTCGTCATAGGTGAATTTCAGTCGCATACCTTCGGCATTGCTATTGCCGCAAGCGAAACAATAGTTTTTCGGCAGGCGGACGTGGCGGGTATCGTGGCCGTGACCATGGGTTTTTCTTGGCATGCTCAGAATTCTATCGCGGATCGTGCCAGACACCTGGTCCGTCCGTCGCGACTCACAACAGGCTTGCATTCCGCACGCATGGCTGTGATAGACTCCGGGCCAACCACTTGTTTATCTTTTTGATGTGCGAGATTAAGAAGAATGCACCAACCACCATCCCGGGAGGCTGTGTAGATGGGCCTGGCACTGCTCGTCATCATCTGGCTGATCACCTTCTTCAGTACGTACTTTTTCGTAGCACAAACCTGGTGGTTGCCGCACGGCGCTGCCAAAGCGGCGGAGTTTATTGACCACCAGTTCGCCTTGACTTACGTTCTGATGGGAATCGTCTTTGTGGCCGCGCAAGGCGCGCTCGGGTACCTGGTGTGGAAGTATCGCGACCGTCCCGGCGCAGCGCCGGTACGTTACTCGCACGGCAACACAAGCCTGGAAGCGATCTGGACCACCCTCACCGCCGTCCTCTTTATCGGCCTGAACCTGATGGGCAGCCACGTATGGGCGAGCGAACGATTTGAGCCGGCCGCCGCGGGTTCGGTTCCGGTCGAAGTCACCGGCATGCAATTCGCCTGGTATTTCCGTTATCCCGGACCGGACGGGAAATTCGGCCGCACCGATCCCAAGCTCATGGATCCCTCCGCTGGCAACGAAGCGGCCGTAGGACTTGACACCGCCGACGCGGCCGGCAAGGACGACGTCGTCACCGGCACCATGTATCTACCGGTGAACCGCGAGGTGGATCTGACCCTCCGCGCGGTGGACGTGATCCACAGCTTCTTTGTGCCGTCATTCCGCTTCAAGCAGGACGCGGTCCCAGGTCTGGCGATCCGCATGCACTTCACGCCCACCGAGATTGGAGAATACGAGATCGCCTGCGCCGAGCTTTGCGGCCTCGGTCATTACAAAATGCACGGCATGGTTCACGTGGTAAGCCAGGAAGATTTCGACAAGTGGCTGGCGGCACGGGAGGCAGAGAAACAGTAATGGCGACTACAGCTTCAATCCACGCTCATGCGGCTCCGCAGGGCTTCATCCGCAAATACGTTTTTAGCCTGGATCACAAGGTCATCGGCCTGCAGTACATTTTTCTGGCGCTGACGGCGGTGTTTGTCGGAATGTTCCTGTCGCTGCTGATGCGCATCCACATGATCTGGCCCACCGCCGTTCTGCCGCTGGTCGGCGAAATCAAACCGGAAACCTACCTCCAGTTGCTGACCATGCACGGCACCATCATGGTGTTCTTTGTGCTGACCACGGCGCCGCAGGGCGGCTTCGGAAATTACTTCCTGCCCATCCAGATCGGCGCGCCGGATATGGCGTTCCCGGTGCTCAACATGCTCTCCTTCTGGACGACTTTTGTGGCCTTCGTTGTGATGCTGGCTGCATTCTTCGTCACCGGCGGCGCTCCGCTGCATGGCTGGACCGGCTACGCTCCATTGAGCGCGCTTACCAACTCCGGTCCAGGTGAACAATTAGGCGCGGATTTGTGGATCACGAGCATCGCGATCTTCTGCATCGCTTCGCTGATGGGCGCGCTGAACTTTATCACCACCACTCTCGACATGCGCGCCAAGGGCATGACCATGATGCGCATGCCGCTCACCGTCTGGGCGTGGTTCATCACCGCAATCCTTGGACTGTTGGCGTTCGGCGTTCTGCTCTCGGCAGGAATCCTGCTGCTGCTTGATCGCAATCTTGGCACCAGCTTCTATGTTCCTCTGGTTGTCGTGAATGGCCAGGTCATGGGCCACAAGGGCGGGTCGCCGCTATTGTGGCAGCATCTTTTCTGGTTCTTCGGACACCCGGAGGTTTACATCGCCATCCTGCCCGGCATGGGTGTAGCTTCGCAATTGCTTTCGACCTTCGCGCGCAAGCCGATCTTCGGCTACAAAGCCATGGTCTACGCCATCATGGCCATCGGCTTCCTGGGCTTCATGGTCTGGGGCCACCACATGTTCATGAGCGGCATGAGCCCGTATTCCGCCTTTGCCTTCTCCATCATGACCATGGCCATCGGCGTGCCCTCGGCGATAAAGACGTTCAACTGGCTGGGAACGCTATTGCATGCCCGCATCCGCTTCCAGACTCCGATGCTTTATGCCATCGGTTTCGTGTCTCTGTTCGTTTCCGGCGGATTGAGCGGACCGTTCCTGGCGCAGCCGGTGCTTGATATTCCGCTGCACGATACGGCTTTCGTGGTCGGGCATTTCCACCTGATCATGGGAGTGGCGGCGATCTTCGGTATGTTCGCGGGAATGTATTACTGGTTCCCCAAGATGTTTGGCCGCATGATGAACGAACGCTGGGGCAGGGTCCATTTCGTGCTCACGCTCATCGGCACCTATTGCATCTTCATGCCGATGCATTATCTCGGCATGGCGGCGCAGCCGCGCCGCTATTCGCAGTTCACCGAAGTGGCGTATCTGCAGCACCTCATGCCGCTGAACCGGTTCATCACGTATGCCGCGATCCTCACCATCAGCGCGCAGTTCATCTTCGTCATTAATTTGTTGTGGAGCATGTTCAAGGGACCGAAGGCGAGCGACAATCCGTGGGAAGCAACTACTTTGGAGTGGACGACAGCCACGCCGCCTCCACATGACAACTTTGGCGGAGTTACACCGGTGGTATATCACGGCCCGTATGAATACAGTGTGCCGGGCGCGCCGCGCGACTACATTATGCAAACGGATCCGGCAGGCGTGACCGCGCATTAGAAAGCATTGCGGGCGAGGGCGCCCGCGCCACATCTGTTTTTATGGCGACGTTCAGTTCAACTATCACGGTCAGGCCGCCGAAGGCGGATCAAGGCGGCGGAGGCAGTGTTCGCCCGCCGGTTCGCGGTGGCGGCGGCGATGGCGGCCGCAACGATGGCTTCCCTGATTACGGACGGCGCCTGCGCCGCGCTCGGCTGGGGCTGCTGGTCGCCACCGCGCCGATCATGATGCTGTTCGTCTCACTGACCAGCGCCTACATCGTGCGCCAGGGTCTGCCCACACTCGACGAACGCACCAACACCTATGTTCGCGATTGGATCCCAGTCAACCTGCCGCTGGCCTTGTTGCTGATGAACACTGGATTGCTGCTGGTGAGCAGCATCACGGCGGAACTCGCGCGGCGCCAGATCACGCGACAGGCGGCGCTGGCTCCCGTGAGTTCAATCCCGGGCGTTTCGTTGGGTGAAAACAAGAGTTTCCCCTGGCTCGGGATTACAGTCGTGCTCGGCACCGGCTTTCTGGTCGGCCAATGGATGGCGTGGCGCGAACTGCAAGACCGTGGTTTTTATCTCGCCACCAGCGCCAGCAGTTCGTTCGTATATCTGCTGACCGCCGCACACGGCCTGCATCTGGCGGGAGGGATCCTGGTCTTGCTCTATGCCGCGATCGTTTCCCTGCTGCAGAAACCGGTCGAGGCCCGGCGCATCGTGGTTGACGTTACCGCCTGGTATTGGCATTTCATGTTCTTGCTGTGGCTGTATATCTTTGGGCTTTTGTGGTTTGCGCGGTGACTAACGGCTTTCGGAATGTATTCCTTGTCATTCCGAGGAGCACAGCGACGAGGAATCTGCTGTCGGATCGCAAAGAAGCGGGCGCTGGCTTTGACCGCGCCGATTGGGCCAAAAAACGGGGCTGTAGCCCCTGATTCTCAGGAGAGGCAAACGATGGCTGACGTCGCGGTGCATCACAGCGTAGGCGAAGTGTACGAGCCTTCACTGTTTGGCACTTATTCCAAGAAAATCGGGATGTGGCTGTTCCTGCTCTCCGATACGCTCACCTTCGGGGCGCTGCTGTTCGCCTATAGCTATGGGCGAATTTCCAATCCCGACTGGCCTACGCCCTTCCACAAAGAGAGCATTCTGAACGCCACGGTGATGACCGGCTGCCTGCTCTCCAGTTCGCTGACCATGGTGCTGGGCGTGCTGGCAGCGCGGCGCGGCGATCGATCCTGGACCCGCAACTGGATCCTGCTGACTATGTTGTTCGGCTCAGGGTTCATCGTGTTGCACGCCGCGGAGTGGAGCAAGCTGATTGCCGAGGGCATGACGCCGTTCAAGAATCCCTGGGCGCCTACCGTCCCGCAATTCGGCGGAACCTTCTTCACGCTCACCGGCATGCACATGCTGCACGTGACCATCGGCGTGATCTATCTCGGCGTGGTTGCCTTGCGCAAAAAGTTTCTCGCGATTCTGCTGGCGATCTGGGCCATCGTCTTCTTTACCACACCCGCCGACAATGTATTTCACACCGGCGTTCACGTGCTGCTGGTCGGCTTGGTGGTCGCCGGTGTGATTTTGTTTCTCAAGCCGAAAGATTACGACGCCCACGACGTCGAGATCGCCGGACTGTACTGGCACTTCGTGGATTTGGTTTGGATGTTCATCTTCCCGCTGGTCTATCTGATGTCCACGCGGGTGCAAGGCTGATTCGGGAAGGGCACGGCTTCCGTGCCGATTGACTTTGTTTTGAAAGGGCGTGGCTTCAGCCACGCCGATTGTAGCCAGCATAACCAGGGGCTTTAGCCCCTGAGGGAGACACGATGCACACCATCGCCGCTCATCACGACGAAGGCAAAGGGCAATACTTATGGGTGTGGGGCGCGCTTTTGCTGCTTACCGCCGTTGAAGTCGCGCTCGCCTACAAACAAGTCTTTCAGCCGCTGCGGATGCTGGAGGCACTCATGGTACTGTCCGTCATCAAATCCGCCCTCATCATCGGCTACTTCATGCACCTGAAATACGAAATCGCCGCCATGAAGTGGGTCATGATGGTCGCGGTCTGCGCCTGCCTTTGCCTGATGTGCATCTTTTTCGCCGATGCCTTCCGCATCGTGCAACTGGGAGTTCGATGAGACTGCGCCTTGCCACGTTCGGATTGCTGACTGCGCTGTGGGCCGCGCCCGCCTTCGCGCAGGGCTGCGCCATGTGCTATAGCAACGCCGCCGCCACCACGAAAGACGGACAACGCGCTATCAGCCGCGGCGTGCTGGTGTTGCTCGCCCCTCCGGTAGGTTTCATGACGCTGGGCGGTGGCCTGGCGTTTCTCTATGGCAAGAAGCGGGATGAAGAAGCAGACTAATTTTCTGAGTATTCCCTTTTTGGCTCAGAAACCTGGTTCAGGACGCGTTCTTTCGATCCGATAGACTTGACTCCGCCATAAACTTCTATCAGGGCCCGTGGTGTAACTGAGAGCACATCTCCCTGTCATGGTGAAGGTGCGGGTTTGAGCCCCGCCGGGTCCATGCTCCAAGGTTCGATGGTGGAGCACATTAGGGGAGAGAAAACAGGGATAATCTCCCCATCACCAAAGTCACGCCAGTTGGATTGACAAGGCCGGAACAGCCGCTGGATACTGAGATTGCACCATGACAGGGATCGGCCCCGGGTACTTCGGGGCCTTTTGCTTTGGAAGCCCCTATCAGGACGCTTCGGCAACAGGACGCAACCCGAGTTTCCCCTATGCGAAGATGAGTGCATGTCCGTAAATATCACCACCATCTTCTTCGACGTGGGCAACACGCTTCTCTTCCCCAACCGGCCTCATATTCTTGCGCCGCTCCACCAGCGGAATATTCACCCGACCATCGAGCAGTTGCACGCCGCCGAGCGCATCACAAAAACGAAGTTCGACGCGGTCCTCGAGAACGGCGAATCGCTCGACCACGGCTTCTGGTTCCTGTTTTACGAGCATCTGCTCGCCGATCTGAAAATCCAGGATGATGCCCTGCATCGCGAACTCGCCGATTCCATGCGTTACTCGGCGAACTGGTGCCATATTCTGCCCGGCACGCGGGAAATTCTGGATCGCCTGGCGAAACGCTATCGGCTTGCCGTGATTTCGAACGCCGATGGCAAAGTGGCTGCCGTGCTCGCGCGATGCGGTATCGGCGACTGTTTTGCCACGGTCACCGATTCCGGCGTCATCGGCCACGAGAAGCCGCATCCCGCTATCTTTCAAGCCGCGCTGCAGGCAATGAACGCCGAAGCCCAACACAGTCTCTACGTCGGCGACGTCTATTCCGTGGATTATCTTGGCGCCACCCGTGCGGGAATGCAGGCAATCCTGTTCGATGTCGCCGGCACGTATCGCAATCGCGGCCTGCCACGCGTGGAATCGCTCGCAGAACTGGAACGAATGCTGCCAGGGGCTTGAGCGGTTGCAACCCCACACGGCAAACGGGAGGGGAGATTTGCTTTGGCACGGCTTTAGCCGCTGAGGTTAAGACCTTCCGCTCGCGAACTAGTTTTTCCGCAGCCTGCTAGTTTTTCGTCTGCCCCGCGGCCGGTTTGACACTCCGCAATCCCCCGGTAGAATATTACTTATCGTACTTTTCTGAGGTGACCCGCGAGGGTCCCACCGATCACTTTTTGCCGAAGTGGCGGAATTGGCAGACGCGCATGGTTCAGGTCCATGTACCCGCAAGGGTGTGGGGGTTCGAGTCCCTTCTTCGGCACCAGGATTCGCGAGGTCCTTCACTTCGCTCAGGATTTCGCCTGCCGGCTCCCGCTGCGCTCACGCCCGCAAAACGGAATCCGGCCCGGCCTCGAAAAGGGGGCTCCGCAGGTCAGGGCGTGACACCGATGTTGAAGACGTAGCCAACGTTTTGGTCCATGTCGATGGCATTGCTCGACATCCAGTAGTAAAGGGGGGTACGGTCGCCCACCGAATCGACCGGATTAGTCGTGCCCGATTGCGGGACGCAGGACGTGCCACCATACGGGCGGGAGCATACGCCGTGCCCCTCCGAGGCCCCGTACGCCCATGTCATGACTCCGTATGCCGCTTCGCGAAGCAGCTCCGATGAAGTCTTTTGGAGTCTTTCTCCTCTCACCGAAAGTCGCATTGACACCCACCCGCCCAGGAGACGAAAATATGAGCGCTCGCGTTTGAGGGGGAACATTGCCAGGTTTTCGCGCCGCCGTCCCACTGCCCGATTCGCTCAATCAAAAGCTTAATTCGTATGCGTTGGCCGCCAGCGCGGCCGGAGTTGGCGTGCTGGCTCTCGTGCCGTCGGCGCCCGCCAAAATCGTTTACACCCCGGCGAATGTAACCATCAAAGTCCAGCAGCACTACAACATCGACCTCAACCGCGACGGCATCACCGACTTCACCCTCCAGATCAAGACCAGCCAAAGCGCCGGTCATTTTTATTTCACCACTCTCGCCGCTGTCTCCCCCAAGGGCAATGCGGTGGAAGGCGGCAAGACCTACTCCAGCCTGGGCCGGGGAAACTACGCGTTTGCCCTTCAGCGCGGTTCCCGGATCACCCCCAGGCAGACATTTTCCGGCGCAATCATGGCCCTTGCCGGAACCAATGATGGAGCCAGTATTTACGTCGGGCAATGGCTCGACGCCAAGAATCGCTACCTCGGCCTGAAATTCCAGATTCAAGGCAAGGCTCACTACGGATGGGCTCGCCTCAGCGTGGTTAATACCCACCTCACCATCACATCCGCCAAGTTGACCGGTTACGCCTATGAAACCGTTGCCAACAAGGCCATCGTGGCCGGCAAAACCAAGGGAAAAGATGGGATCACCCCCCGCCCCGCAACCCTCGGTGAACTGGCAAGAGGCACGGCGGTCCGCTAACAGATCCTCAGCTCAATCCTGGATTTGCCTTTCCTGCCCGATGAACATGCCTGCGTGACACAGATCACGGTTTTCCACCCCCCTGAACTTGTAAGTTTGACTGTGAAATGGAGTGTTCCCATGCCCGTTCAAAATAGACACCATCACGCAACGCTCGATGACTGCCTGAGTCATTTGCACGAGAGACATGAGCTTTCGGTTTACAACGCGATTGAGCGGCTGGTTCAGGCGGCGGAACAGGTGGGTTACAGCGTTGAAGACCTGATTCAGATGCTCGACCGCGGCGCCACACTTTCGAGCTTATTTGATCTGATCGAAGAGAGAATGGCTTCGCACGCCGGTTCCGATGCGCTCATTCCGGCGCAACGGGCAGCCTGAACAACCCATATTGCCTGGCAACCCCGACGCCCCCGTCGCCATTTGTGATACCTTGCTGAGACCATGAATGCTCGGGTTCTTGCCTTTGTCTCGTTCGCGTGTTGCTTGCTATTCACGCCTTGCGTTTCCTGCTTCGGACAAGAAAGCGCTCAACCGGCGCCCGCATCGAGCACGCCTCAGGAAATCAAAGCTACGCTGCAGAAAGTTAGTGACCTGCCCATCCAGTGGCTGATCGGTCCGTACATCCCCAGCAGCGGGCCGTTGCAGCCTCTGACCAACGAGGAGCGCAGCAAGGTGTACTTTCATTCCACCTTTCTCACTGCCGGCGCCTACGTCGAAAGAATGTTCTCCGCGGGCATTGATCAGGCGCGGGGCGAACCCTCGCAATGGGGCGGGGGAATGTCCGCCTACGGCCTGCGCTTTGGCAACCGCTATGGCCAGTTTGTGATCGCCAACACCATCCAATCGGCGGGCAACGCGGCTCTGGGATACGAACCGCGCTACGATCTTTGCCGTTGCACCGGCTTCTGGCCGCGGACGCGCCACGCGGTCGCGCGAAATTTCTACACCTACAATCGCACCGAGCGCGAACGCCGCCCCGCGATTCCCGAGTACGCAGGATCATTCGCGGCTGGCATGATTTCCACCGTCTGGCTTCCCGGAAAAAACAACCCCTGGGCGTCCGGCGGTTACTCTGCGCTGGAGCAGGCCGGCTTAGGCAGCGGCTACAACTGGGTCAGCGAATTCGCCATTGACATTCTCCATAAGCTCACTGGGAATCGGTATCCCAAGCATCGTTGACGGAAAACACAAACCGCAAAAAGAAAAAAGCCGCGGGTTGATCCGCGGCTTTGATCTCTGGACCTCAGACGTCCACGATGCTACTTCGGGTGCTTGTCGTTGTGGATCTGTTTGCTCATTTTGTTCTGCGCGCGCTGGAAGTGCTGTTTTTCCTGCGGCGTGAGGTGGCCACCGTGCTCGGATTCGTCCTTGGCTTCGCGCTCCTGGATCTGGTTTTCACGGTTTTCCAGGTGCGCAGCCTGACCGGAACTCAGCTGTCCGTTCTTGATTCCGTTGGCAATGCGATTCTGCTGGTCCTGCTCGCGAGTGTTGACGTGGTTCTCCCAGCTATGGCCAGTTTCATGGCTGCCAGGGCCGACATTCAGCTTCTGACCGGTAGATGATCCCGGCACTTCTCCGGAAGGGGGATTCGGCGGCGTTTGGACCGACGGAGCAACCTGAGTTGTGGTTGTCTGGGTCGTGGTTGTCTGGGCGGCTGAGCTCGCCAGGAGCAAACCTCCCACGGTTAGAAGTGCCAGTACGGCCATCAATCGGGTTTTCATGTTGATTCAGCCTCGTTCTTGGATTTTTGTTGCGCCGAAGGTTAAAACCCACTTCGGTTCCTTTAGTTTCGTTGGACTTTCCAAAGCATTATAAATCAAGAGGATAGATAGTTACTACCGCTGTTTTCCTGGCGGCTCCGGCAACGCCTTAAAGACTCCATAAATCGCCGTAGAAAGAAGCGATCGTCAACCCAGGGCGAGAACCGCGAATCGGCTCACTTATAATCAATAATTCGTCATGCCCACCAATCTCGATCAGATTCTTGAAGCCACCCGGCGCAAAGTCGCCCACGCGCGGCAGTTGTCAGATTTGCGCGAACTGGAGCGGCAAGCTGAGGGGCATAATCCGCGAGGGTTCCGGCGGGCGTTGGAAACGCGCTGCCGCCAGGGCGCGGCAATTATCGCCGAGTTGAAGAAAGCATCGCCCTCCCGAGGTCTGATTCGGCCGGATTTCGACCCAGCTAAGCTGGCGAAGGAGTTGGAAAATGCCGGGGCGGCGGCATTGTCGGTGTTAACCGACGAGGAGTTCTTTCAAGGTTCACTGGGAAACCTGCAGGCCGCGTCTGCCGGCACCCGCCTGCCCTGCCTGCGCAAAGACTTTATTGTGGATGAATTTCAACTCCTGGAGGCGCGGGCGAGTCGAGCCGATGCGATCCTGCTGATTGTTGCCGCATTGCCGCAAGCCGAGCTGCTGGCATTGGCGCGTCGGGCCAGCGACTGGAAGCTCGATGTTCTCTGCGAAGTCCACGACGAAAGTGAACTGCAGCGTGCGATGGATGCAGGTTGCGATCTAATTGGAGTCAATAGCCGCGACCTGCGAACCTTCCAGGTTGATTTGCAAACCGCGTTCCGATTGGCGGACTCGATTCCGAAAAACGTGCTCGCTGTCGCCGAGAGCGGCATTCATCACGGCGCGGACATCGCGCGCCTGCGGGCCGCACGCTATCGGGCATTTCTCATCGGCGAATCGCTGATGAAGGCGAAGTCGCCGGGCGAGGCCCTGCGGGCACTATTGGAAGAGTCTTCTGCGCCGGTTGCGGCGAGCTCAAGACCAGCGACCAACGACTAACGACGGGCTTTATGACCTGGGTGAAAATTTGTGGGATTACGAATCTCGAGGACGCACAGACTGCGGTCGAAGCGGGCGCGGATGCGTTAGGGTTCGTGTTCTACGAAAAAAGCCCACGGTATGTAGAGCCGAAAGTCGCGCGTGAGATCGTGGCGCAATTGCCGCCTTCTCTTGAAAAGGTGGGCGTGTTCGTTAATCAGTTTGAGGATTCCATCTGGGCTAGCGCCGCTGACATCGGTCTAACCGCAGTCCAGTTGCATGGTGACAACGAAGATCCACACGTTGCCGATTTGACTGCCACCCGCCTGCCCCGACTTAAAGTGTTCGTCGGAATCTCGATGCAGCGCCCAGCGCCCGAGGGCTGGGCGATGACTTGGCATCCCGACCGCGTGTACGCGCTCCTCGCGGACTCGGGCGATTCTTCCAATCATGGCGGGACGGGAAAGGTTTTTGATTGGCAAGCCGCGCGAGCGATCATTGAAGAAATGGCTAGGGTGACGCGGATCGTTGTCGCCGGCGGGCTCACGCCGACAAACGTCGGGGAGGCAATCCATATACTGAAACCTTGGGGCGTGGATGTGTCTTCCGGCGTGGAAGCCCGGCCAGGGAAAAAAGATCCAGAGAAGGTGCGTGCGTTTGTCACGGCAGTGCGGGAAGCGGAGAAGAATTTGTGAGCGTGCGGATTGTGAAAAAGAGAAAAAGCAGATCACTCGGCTCGCGGTCGTCTGCGCTGCGCGTGACTGGCGCCTCGCTCGTGACAGCAGCCAATGGCAAGGGCCGCTTTGGCGCCTACGGCGGGCGCTATGTCCCGGAAACGCTGATGGCTGCGCTCGAGGAATTGGAGCGCGAATACGAAAAGGCTAAGCGCGACCGCAAGTTTCAGCAGCGGCTCGACGAATTGTTGCGAACCTATGCGGGCCGTCCAACGCCGCTGTTCTTCGCGAGGAGGCTGACGCAGAAACTCGGCGGGGCGAAAATCTATCTGAAGCGCGAGGACCTGCTGCACACCGGCGCGCACAAGATTAACAACTGCCTGGGCCAGGGGCTCCTGGTTGAGCGTATGGGCAAGCATCGCGTAATCGCCGAGACTGGCGCCGGTCAGCACGGCGTGGCAACCGCTACGGTATGCGCTTTGCTGGGCTTTGAGTGCGTCGTCTATATGGGCACGGAGGACATGCGCCGTCAGGAGTTGAACGTCTTCCGCATGAGGCTTTTGGGCGCGGAGGTGCGCGGTGTGGACTCGGGCTCGCGCACGTTGAAAGACGCCATCAACGAAGCCATGCGCGACTGGGTGACCAACGTTCGCACCACACATTATCTGCTGGGCAGCGTGCTGGGAGCGCATCCGTATCCGACCATGGTGCGCGATTTTCATCGCGTGATTGGCCACGAGGCGCGCGCGCAGATTCTCAAGGCCGAGGGCAAGCTGCCGGCGATGATCATCGCCTGTGTCGGCGGCGGATCGAACTCCATCGGCATTTTTTACGAGTTCATCAAGGACAAGCGGGTGAAGTTGATCGGCGTGGAAGCCGGCGGGCGCGGCGAGAATCTGGGCGAGCACGCGGCTCGCTTTCATGGCGGATCGCCGGGCGTCTTGCAGGGGACTTATTCTTATCTGTTGCAGAATGCCGCCGGCCAGATCGCGAATACGCACTCCGTCTCGGCGGGGCTCGATTATCCCTCTATCGGGCCGGAACACGCTGCGCTCCACGACTCGGGCCGCGCGGAGTATGTTTCCGCGTCGGATGCGGAAGCCCTCGAAGCGTGCACGCTGCTGGCCCGAACGGAAGGCATTATTCCGGCGCTTGAGTCCTCGCACGCGGTCGCGGAAGTGATTAAGCGTGCACCCAAAATGAAGAAGTCAGAAGTTGTGATTGTGAATGTCTCTGGCCGCGGAGATAAAGATGTTGGGATTTTGCGGGAACAACTTAGCTTCTGATTTTAGGCATGCGAATGTTTCTGGGTTTAGCGCTGGCGGTACTAGTGGTAGTCGGAGGCGGTTCGCTTCTGCTCCGTTCAAACCCGCCCTGTGGCGAAGAACTGATGATTGAAAAACCGTCGCCGGACGGGCGATATGTCGCCAGCTTATGGAGGCGCAATTGCGGTGCGACGACACCTTATGTTGCTCACATAAACTTGCGTCTCGCCGTTTCCCGTTTTCGCCAGGGGTTCTTCGATGGAGTCATAGCCGACGGTGAGGTGTACAGAACTTCTCAGTACAGCGGCGAACGGTTCTGCTGGTCGGGCCTGCGGAACCTGGAAGTCGGCTACCCAGAATCGGGTGGTTCTCACGGTGTCAGGGCGTGGCATGACGTCACAATCGGAAATGCCTTTCGAAATCCCGACCGCAAATAACTTGTTTCTCATCGATCGAGCGGTGGAAGTGGCCCGTGGCGCGCTGATCGCTACCTCGAAGCAGTCACTGCCTGCTCAAGCGTTTCGCGGATGAAGCGCGTGTATGGAATGCCACGCGCCTTTGCGCGTGCTTTCACCGCCGTCAGCAGTTGTTTGGGTACACGCAGGTTGATCTGTTCCTCCTTCTTTTCGAACTCAAACCGCGCTGGCTTGAATTGTGAAAAATCGAGATTGGATAGGTCTTGAGCGAGAAAGGCTTCAGCTTGCCTATCGGTCCTCAGGCGTGGCACTCTCTTTTTCATAAGCTGCGGCCTCCCTGGCATGCATGTAACGTGCGGTGACCGGGCGGATGAGGCGGCGATTGCCTTCTGTGCGTATCGTGAACGCCACAAAAATTGGCCGTCCGGCGTTTCCCCTTCCGACCGCAATCAGTCGATGTTCACCCTTCGAGTGCTTTGGATCTGGCGCGATCCGAGGCCCATGTTCAAAAACAGCTTCGACCTGTGCGATGGTCACACCATGCCTTTGGCATTTCGCGCCGTTGCCGTCATCCCAGTCGAACCCGTTTACTTCGATGTCCATAATAACACAATGCTATACAAATGTATATACATTATTGCGGTTAGCCGCTCCTAAACTTCGACTTCGCGACCGGATGCAAACATAATAGCGCTTCGGGGTCTGCAAATCTGACCTGTGCAATCTACAATTCCTTCATGCCGTTTCACTTTGAACACAAACCGGCCCTCGTCGCCTACGTCACTAGCGGCGACCCGGATATTGCGACTACTGGTGAGATTGTTCTAGCAGCGATTGACGCGGGCGCAAGCATCATCGAATTGGGCGTGCCGTTCAGCGACCCGCTGGCCGACGGCTCGGTCATCCAGCGCGCCAGCCAGCGGGCGTTAAGTCACGGCACGAGCCTAGAAGATGTGCTCACGCTGGCCGCGAAAATTCGCGAGCATTCGCAGTCCGTGGGGTTGGTGATTTTTTCGTATCTCAATCCGATTTTGCGAATGGGGTTGGCCAAGTTCTGTCAGGTTGCGCGGTTGGCTGGCGTTGATGGCACTCTGGTCACGGATCTCCCGGTTGAGGAATCTGCCGAATATGTCCGCGAGACGCGAAAGAATGGCCTGGCGACGATTTTTCTTGCCGCGCCCACCTCGCCCGATTCGCGGCTGAAGCAGATTACCAGTGTTTCCAGCGGATTTGTATATGCGGTCTCCCGCACCGGTGTAACCGGTGCCCGCCAGCAGTTGCCGGAAGACGCGCAGAAGCTCGTGCGCCGCATCCGCAAATACACGAAGCTTCCCATCGCCGTCGGCTTCGGCATTTCGACTGCCGAGCAATTCGCCGCTGTCGGCCAATTCGCCGATACCGCGGTCGTAGGCAGCGCCATCGTCGAAACCATCGAGCGCAATCCCGGCAGAGAGGCGCAATCTGTGGCAGAATTCGTAAAGAAGCTACTAGCGACTAGCTGCTAGCTTCCAGCTAGAAGTTTCGCGGCTGCGGTGAACTGGATTTCTGGCTCCTAGCCACTAAGCATTAGCCACTGCTGTATGGACATTTCCGACTGGCGAAAAAAAATCGACGAACTGGACCGCAAGCTGGTGGACTTGATCAGCCAGCGAGCCCAGGCTGCGCACGAGATCGGCAAGCTGAAGCGCGGGATAGGAATGCCCATTTATGAGCCGGATCGCGAGCAGGCGGTCTTCAATAACGTCCGCAGCGTGAACCCGGGGCCGCTGCCCGATCACGATCTGCTGAATATCTACGAGCGCATCATGGACATCATGCGCCAGATCCAGCAGGAGGAAATGGCGCCGGGCGCGAAGCGACTGGGTGATACGGAGTTGGATTCGGAAGTGAATGATTGAAGAACCAAGCTTCTAGCTGCTAGCTCCTAGCTAGAAGCCAGAAGCTAGCAGCTTTTCTTATGATTGTTGCCATGCAAGAATCGGCGACCGAGCAGCAAATCAATCAGGTGATTGAGCACCTGGTGCGATTGGGCTTTTCGGTTCATCGCTCCACCGGTGCGCGGCAGACCGTGGTCGCCGCCGTGGGCGCGCGCGCCGACTTCGACATCCGCAATCTCGAAGTTTTGTCCGGCGTCGAACAAGTTCACCGCATCAGCGCACCCTACAAGCTGGCAGGACGAAGTTTCCGTCCGCAAGGGACCATCGTCGAGTTTGCCAACGGAGTAAAGATCGGCGGCAAAGAAGTTGTGGTGATGGCCGGTCCATGCTCGGTCGAATCCCGCGATCAACTTTTCGCCGTCGCCGAGCAGGTCGCCAAAGCCGGCGCCCGCGCCCTTCGCGGTGGGGCCTTCAAACCGCGCAGTTCGCCGTATTCGTTTCAAGGGCTCGGCCTCGAAGGACTGAAGCTTTTGCGCGAGGCTGGCGAACGCTTCGGATTGCTGGTCATCAGCGAGGTGATGGAAATTTCTCAGATCGAGCCGATGCTGCCCTTCGTGGATATTCTGCAGGTCGGCGCGCGCAACATGCAGAACTTCAACTTGCTGCGCGAACTGGGCAAGATCAAGCGGCCTGTTCTGCTTAAGCGCGGCATCGCCGCAACTTTGGAAGAGTTGCTGCTGTCGGCCGAATACATCATGGCCGGCGGCAATTACGAGGTCATTCTCTGCGAACGCGGCATCCGCACCTTTGAAACCTACACCCGCAACACGCTGGATATCTCGGCCATTCCTATCATCCAGAAACTCTCGCACCTGCCCATGGCTTCGGACCCGTCGCACGGCACCGGGCGCCGCGACAAAGTCGCTCCTATGGCGCGAGCTTCGGTTGCCGCCGGAGCCGATTCACTCCTGATCGAAGTGCACCACGATCCTGACAAGGCGCTTTCGGATGGCGCGCAGTCGCTGTATCCCGCGCAGTTCGCCGAGTTGATGGATCAGTTGCGCATCATCGCGCCCGCGGTGGGACGGCGGATCGCGTAGTTTCCGGCAAACTGCAGATCCTTCGCTACGCGAGGGATGACAAGTGATATATCCCCCCAGTTACTCAATGGTTGCGGGCTTGCAGACGCACAGCGAACGACGTACGACGCAGGGCATATGACGGTTCTCACGAATAAAACTCCGCAATACTTTCCACCACCCATTTCTGTTCCGCCTCGGTTAATTCCGGAAACATGGGCAAGGCGAGCACTTCGCGGGCAGCCCGTTCCGACTCCGGCAGATCGCCTTCGGTATATCCGAGATAGGCAAAGCAAGGCTGCAGGTGCAACGGGACGGGATAGTAAATCTCAGTTCCGATTTTGCGGTCGGCAAGAAATTTCCGCAACTCGTCGCGGCGGCTCGCCCGAATCACAAACTGATGAAACACATGGAACGCCTGCGGCGACGTCTGCAAGAAACGCACGGGAGAATTCGTCCCGGATGCCAGGCCAGCGTCCGCAATTAGCCGCGAGTACGTTGCCGCACGCTCGCGCCGTTGCTGGTTCCAGCGTTCGAGGTATTGCAGTTTCACGCGCAGAATCGCCGCCTGAATCGCGTCCATCCGGCAATTCCATCCGATCTCTTCGTGATGGTAGCGGCGCGGCATGCCGTGATTGCGCAACCGCCGCATGTGCTCCGCCCAGTCCAGGTCGCGCGTGGTCACCATGCCTGCATCGCCGTAGGCACTCAGATTCTTGGTGGGATAAAAGCTGAATGCAGCGGCCACGCCCAGCGCGCCGGCGCTTCGATCTTGCCACCTCGCGCCGATGGCCTGCGCCGCATCTTCGATAACAGGCAACTGGAATTCGCCAGCCACGCCTTGCAGGGCGTCCATTTCGGCGCATTGGCCATAGAGATGGACGGGCAACAGGGCGCGAACCTTGAACGATCGGCCATCGCGCAGCGTCGCCACTACCTTGGCGACGTCAAGGTTGAGAGTGGAGGGGTCAACGTCCACGAAGACAGGCCGTGCCCCGATGCGAGCGATGGCGCTGCCCGAAGCAAAGAAGCTGAACGCCGTCGTAATGACAGCCTCGCCCGGCTGAACGCTCGCCGCCAGTAATGCTAACCAAAGCGCATCGGTGCCGGAGGAGCAACCCACAGCCGCGGCAGCGCCGGTAAACGCTGCGATCTCCCGCTCCAGCGCCTCCACTTCCCCGCCCAGAACAAATTGCTGCGAGCAACACACGCGCTCCACGGCGGCGAGCACTTCGTCACGAATCTGCTGATATTGGCGCTCAAGATCGAGCAGAGGCACCGCATCGAACTTCCCGATCGGGACTTTGCGCGCTTCCTGTATGGTTGCTTTCGTCACTGCTCAGCAGATTCTAGCATTCGGGCCGCCGGGCCCGGTTAAACGGTTGTTCTGATCCGCGGCAACTCGGGCACAGGCTGATTGTTATCCATCGCGTCGAGCCAGCCGTCGAGTGCATTCAACAGCACGCCCAACTGAATTTCGCCGAAGCATTCGTGGAAGCCGGTAAGGTTCTTGCGCGCCCGCGCCAATACGGATCGCGCTCCGATGCGATTGCCGGTCGAGTGATGATGGAAGGCGACGGCGGCCTGAGTCAGCCCCTGGAAGAACTTCTTGTGCTCCGGGGGAGCGGCACGCCAGATGTTTTCAAGGACCTCGTGTGCCTCAAAGAACTCGGCGCTATTGAAAAGATGGATCCCGCGCTCCAAGTCGTCGGCGTGCACGTCTTCATTCTGACACAAGAAACGGCAGGCGATATGCGCCTGCCGTCGCGATCAGAAACTGCCGACACTCAGTGTCCGAAGATCACGTAGTGATAGCTCGTCGCCATGAAGAACAGTAACGGCACAGAGAGGAAGAAGTTGGTCCGCGAAGCCAGAAACGCCTGCCGGGCCAGCGCCGCCGCGTTAGCCGGTGGAGTTCCCGCAAGTGTGCCCTTGATGATTTTCTTCTGGTTAGGCCAGATAATCCCCCAGACGTTGAACAGCATAATGATGCCGAAGCCGCCGCCCACGCCGATCGAAAGCACGTGATTATCGTCCTGTCCGACCGGCGTATATCTCAGGAACAGATACCCGCCGGCGATGGCAACGATGGTCACGATCACGCCCAAGACGTATCCGCTTGGCGACTTTTTGATCACGAAGTACAAAATCGCCCAGGCCACGATCCAGATCAGCAGGAACAGGCCGATCGTGCTCGAAGCGCCCACCCCCATGCGCTCGGCATCCACTTCCACATACATGTGCTGCCAATAGACAAAGCCAAAGATCACCGTCAGTAGCGCGCTCCAGCGAAACCAGTTCAAGGCTGGCAGCGTCATGTACTGAAAAACTTTGGGCTTCATGGCAGCATCCACCTGTTTCATGAAGGGGACATTGACCAGGTTGAAAAAGTAAAGCAATCCGATCCAGGTGATTCCGGCCAGGAAATGAAACCAGCGCAGAATAAGCGCCAGGGCTTCCGTGCCAGTATGAGTCGGCATAACCCAAGCGGCTGTAAAAGCAGTCAGGTGCATTGAGGTTCCTCCGCCAACGTAAAGTTGCGAGCCTGTCATGCACCAGTTTCGGGCGTGCTGCATTTCCGCTACCGGAGACGGCCCGCGAAACAAACCACACCCTGTACTGCACACATTGTACTTATACGGTGCACGAATGTTTGCACTTTGTTCTGTTTATGTCAACTGGCGACTGGAAGGGTCGAAGGGGAGACGCGGGCAGGGCCTGGGTGACGGCACCGCTGCCCTTCCAGTCAAGACGCTTGAAAAGTGGCAGGCAAGGCCGTATCGTACGGAGAGTGCTCGGGTCGGCAGACGCAACCAACGAGCGCCTGCGGCCGAGCTTTTCCCCCTATTCCTCACGTCGGTGTGGGGCGTGAAGAATAATGATTCTCTCAGCCAAAAGGCTCTGCTGTCAGAGAGCCAAGGAGATCGGCATGGAAAACAAGCCGGCACAGAACATTCAGGATTCCTTCCTCAACACCGCCCGCAAAGAACGACTGAACATCACCATCTACCTGATGAGCGGAGTTAAGCTCTCTGGACGCATCCGCTCGTTTGACAAATACTCCGTCGTGCTTGAAACCAACAACCAGGAGCAGCTCATCTTCAAGCATGCGATTTCCACCCTGGCCATCGGACGGGCAGGCCACAGCCATGGAGAAAAGCCGACGGTTATTTCTGCTTCCGGCGCGGCACCTGAAGCCAACGCCGCTTCCACTGCCTCGGGTACGGAGGGATGAAGCGAATCGGGCAACGCAGGCAGCGTGCGTCCTGTCCTGCCCCGCTGCCGACTAGCAAAGGCGCCGGAGAGAGATTATTTCTTGAGTGGTAAGTTGCCAGTGTCCCGAAAGAAAGACGTGGCCGAACCCGCCGCCAGAGGCGGCGGCCATCGGGCTGCGGAACGGGCTTTCCTGGTCGGCATTGACTACCGGGTGCGCTCGACCCCTGGTGCGAAAGCGGCAAAAAGTGCCTTGACCAGCGGGGCGCAAGCAGCTCGTGACAATGCCGGCAGCGTGCGCCCTTCCAGCGACGCGCGCGTTCCCGAGTTCAGCGCGGAAGAGTCTCTCGAGGAGCTGCGATCGCTGGCTACGAGCGCCGGCGCGCAAGTCGCCGGCGAGTTCCTGCAGCGTCGCGACCGGCCCGATCCGGCCACGCTGATCGGCAAGGGCAAATTGCAGGAAATCGCAGGCGCCGCCGCCTCGGTCGCAGCCGACCTTCTCTTGTTTGACCACGACTTGACGGCCTCTCAGCAGCGCAACATCGAGAAGGTCGTGGACACGCGTGTGATTGACCGCACGCAGCTTATCCTCGACATTTTCGCCACCCACGCCCGAACCCGCGAAGGCCAGTTGCAGGTGGAACTGGCGCAATTGGAATATCTCCTTCCCCGCCTGGCTGGTCGCGGCGTGGAAATGTCTCAACTCGGCGGTGGTATCGGCACCCGCGGCCCCGGTGAAACCCAACTCGAAACCGATCGGCGAAAAATTTACCGCCGAATCCGACACGTCAAACAACAGATCGAAAATGTGCGTCGCATCCGCGCGCAGCAGCGGCAGCGGCGTGAATCCGTGCCGGTGGCAACCGTGGCTCTGGTGGGTTATACGAATGCCGGCAAATCTACTCTGTTCAATCGCCTGACCCAGGCGGCCGTGCTCGAATCGCCGAAGATGTTTGCCACTTTGGATCCGACCATACGTGCCATCACCTTGCCTTCGCGCCGTGATGCGCTGCTTTCCGATACTGTCGGATTCATCCGCAACCTGCCGCACACGCTGGTCTCCGCCTTTCGCGCCACTTTGGAAGAAGTGCAGCGCGCCTCGCTGATCCTGCAGGTTTCCGACGCCAGCAGCCCGCTCTCCGCGGAACAGGATGCGCAAGTGGACAAGGTGCTCAAAGAACTGGAGGCCGAGACCAAGCCCCGCTTGCGGGTCATGAACAAGATTGATCTATTGCCGCCCCGTCAGCGCGAAAGCCTGCGCGACGACACTCAGTCGGTTCACGTCTCGGCGGCGAAGGGCATCGGCATGAGCACTTTGCTCGAGCGCATCGATCGGGCCTTACAGCAGGATGCGGTCAGCCGCGTGCGCCTGCGTGTGCCGCAGAAAGAAGGCAAGACTTTGGCCATGCTCGAAGCCCGCGCCCGCATTTACTCGCGAACCTACAAAGACGGGCTGGTCGAGTTGGAGGCGGAGGCGCCGGAGTCAGTGCTACGAAGGGTGAAGGAATGGGTTGTAACGGGGACTTCCTAAAGATTCTGGTGTGTTGGCTGCAGCCTGAAATGGAGAAGCGCATTGAGCTAGTTCGAATTTTGTCTCCGTAGAACCAAGCCTGGTAATGCGTACCGACAGTAGAAGGCAAGGACGCCTCGGCAGTATGATGTTCTCAGTTTCCGATGCGCCCTACACCGATCATCCCCGGGCTCATGTGGGTGGCTGCCCCCGTTGGCGTTCTATGGTTAGCAACCCTGCTGCTGTGGCTGTCGGGCGATTGGCGCTGGGTGGAGTGCTGGATCTTCGGTATCTGGTGGGTATCCTTCGTTGCCGCCATTTTCTTGTGGCTTCACTACAAGGATCCTGCGCTCTTGGCCGAGCGTTTCCGCATGCCCGGCGGAGGCGGTGAATCGCGCGCCGATATGGCTATGCTTATTGGGATAAAAGTGTGCTTCCTGGGGTCGCTCTTTGTGTCGGCGCTGGATGCGCACTTCGATTGGACACCCCGTCTACCACTGTGGAGCGAAGTATGCGGAGGCATCCTCCTCCTCGGGGGGAGTTTCCCCTTCCTCCGCGCGTTCACCGATAACACCTACCTGTCGCAGTTGGTGCGCATTCAGACCGAGCGCGGCCAGCATGTCATTGACACGGGCGTCTACGGCTTTGTTCGCCACCCCATGTACCTTGGGGCAAGTCTGATCTTCGTTGGCGGCCCCTTGCTGCTCGGCTCCGTTTGTGGCCTTCTGATCGGTTTGGCTACGGTCGGGCTGCTAATTCTTCGCATCTTTGGCGAGGAGAAGCTGCTCACACGCGATCTGGAAGGCTACCGGGCCTATCGCGAGAAAGTGCGGTATCGCCTTCTTCCGCACGTGTGGTGAGGCAGCTTACTCCAGCCCTGAAATCACATACAGCACCGACAGTGTCTGATAGTAGCTGTACGCAAACTCCGAGGCATCCGCGTTGGTAACGACCGGCGCAATGGTTACCACCCCGGCGCGGTCGGCGGGAATCAACTCGCGCACAAACGTCTTCTTGCCGCTGGATATGTCAAGACGCTCGATTCTCATCGGCACCTCGCCGACACGGTAAACATACAGTCCTCTCCCGTCGGCTGACCATCGCGCAAGGACGTAGCTGCCGTCGATGCCTGGGATCTCGCGCGGCACACCGCCATCCACCGGATAGAGCATCTGCTTCTGGTCCGCGGTGTTGACACCCGCCAGATATTTTCCGTCCGGCGAAGGCAACGCGGCATACACACCCTCAGGCGTAAGCGGTCGCGGCTTGCTGCCAGCGAGATCAACGACGAATGTGCGACCCGGCCGCCCAGGTTCATTCCCGTTGAACACAATGCGTTCGCCATCCGGCAGGAAATGCGCCCCGGCTTGCATATGTTCGATCCCGGGGACGGGAACCTGCCGCGGCTGTCCCGCACCGACCGGCAGCAGAGTAATGCGGCTGGGTGTTCCCTGGGAAACCGAAATCGCCCACTGACCATCCGGCGACAAGCTATCCACCGTGCCATCCCCAAGATGCGTGGGCGGTGAGCCATCCACCTTGCGAATGGCGACCAGATTTTCCGGGCCCGTTCCTCCGCCGCTCTCACCCACCGGCCCGCCGCCTTCTTCAAACAAAACCGATTGGCCGTCGGGAGAAATATCCTTGGCGACGCTCCAGTCATACCAGGAAAGGGCCTGCACGCTCTTATTGTCGCGGCCCGTCCACTCCATCGCCAGCCGCTCATTATCCAGCGTAACCAGCACGCGCCCGTCCGCAGCCACATCGTGCAGAGTGAATCCACCCGGCACACTCAAAACCTGGCGCGCCTTTCCGGAAAGATTCATCGTCCATAAACTTCGGTTGGTGGCGCCGCTTTCCGCGGCCGCAAACCACACTTGATCGCCTTGCTTGTTCCAGCCCAATCCGTCCTCGGAGTCCCATGTGCTCGACTTCACGGTCACATGTCCCGCCAGATCCATTACGCTCACCCACCCCCGGTCGTTCCAGCGCTCCGGGTGATCCATAAAGGCAATCCGGTCCCCGCGAGGTGAGATTCGCAAATGGCTGATCCAACCATTGGTGCGATACAGCACTCTGCCGATGGGAAATTCGAGCTGATCAAAAATATTTACGTGGTGCACCACCGCCAGGTCATCTTTGGGACTCCAATCGGCCCAGCGCACATCCTGTAGAATTTCGCGCGGCGTGCCGCCGACCAGTGGTGCGCGCGCCAGCATTCCGTTGTCGAACGTAAGGCGCGAGCCGTGAGTGGCGTGCAGGGCCACGGCCAGTTCGTTGTTGTTTGAAAGCGCCAGCAAATGTGCCGACGTTAAACCTAAAGGTCGCGCCAGCAGAGAATCGGGGATCGTGGAGTAAAGCTGCAATGGCCGCCCATTCCATGCCGCCCCGTAAATTATGGTGCGGCCGTTGCTGCTGAAACGCGCCGAATACACAGTGCCGCGCTCGAAGGTTAGCTGGCGATACGCGGGCGCCAGCCTGGGCTTCAACAGCGCACCTAGAAAAACTCCCGCTGCCGCCAACAGAACTGCCGCCACCGCCCACGGCAGCCATTTTTTCAGGCGCGGTGTTCCCGCACGCAACGCCGCGATCTGCTTGCTGGTGGAAGCATTCGACACCGTACTGAGGGCAAAGGCCAGATCGCGAGCCGATTGGAACCGGTTCTCCGGCTCTTTCTCCAGGCAGTGGCGGACAATCGGTTCAAATGCCGCCGGAATTCCTGGCCGCAGGTCCGCTATTTCCGGCGGATCGTCTTTCAGGATCGCGGTCATGGTATCCACCTGCGTTTCGCCCGCGAAGGCTCGCCGCCCGGCAAGCATTTCGTATAGGATCGCGCCAAAGCTGAAGATGTCGCTGCGATGATCTACCGAGCGCCCGCGCAACTGCTCCGGCGACATGTAAGCCACCGTGCCCAGCACCGAACCGGATCGGGTCTGCGTGGTCATGGTCGCCTGCGAACGGTCGCCCTCAAGCTCGGGATTCACCAGCTTGGCGATGCCGAAATCCAGAATCTTGATTCGCCCGTCGCGGGTGAGAAACAGATTTTCCGGCTTCAGGTCGCGGTGCACGATGTGCTTCTCATGGGCCGCCGCCAGCCCTTGGGCGATCTGGAGCGCGTAGTCGGCAACCTGCCGGATCGGAATCATCCCTTCGAGCAGGCGCTCGCGCAAGGTCTGGCCCGCCAGCAATTCGGAAACGATGTAGGGCGCACCATCGCACATGCCGATGTCGTAAATGGCAACGATGTTGGGATGGCTGAGAGCCGCGGCCGCGCGAGCTTCCTGCTCGAAGCGGCGCAGCCGGTCCTGATCTTGCGCCAGCGAAGGTTTCAGGACCTTGAGAGCTACCTCGCGGCCCAGCCGGTCGTCGGTGGCTCGGTACACTTCTCCCATTCCGCCCGAACCGACTTTTTCCTGTACGCGGTAATGCCCTAGAACTTCGCCAATCATTGGACTTGTTAGGAGAGGTTGCACGCATCTTAGGGCGCTTCGCCCCTGGAAGTCAACCGCGGCCAGCCCTATAGGCGTGGACCCGAGTTAACACCAACCGCACGTATCGGTTAGAGGTTACGGTTGCAGGGGCGGAAGCGCGCCTGCCGACCGTGGTCGCGAGATTCCGGACGGGGGTTGGCCCAACCTTCGCTTCACTCTAAAACCACAGAGGTCGCCCCACACTCATCCCTGTCGATTACTTCTACTGAATTGGAACGGGTAGACTGGCCAGCCTTGGGCTGCCTTTCATGGGTTTCGCGTTGGCGAGCAGGAATGCCCGCGCCACACAACGCTGGTGTATTCGAGAAACTTCTGGCGGAGAGGGTGGGATTTGAACCCACGATACCCGTTAAGGTATGTCCGCTTTCGAGGCGGATCGTTTCAACCACTCACGCACCTCTCCGCGTGAAAAACAGTGAATAGCGGCTAGTCAAAATTCAAAATCCCACTCACCGGCGGCTTCGGAAAAACGCCTGCAGCAACTCGGCGCTGCGGCCGGCCAGCACGCCTCCGCGAACCTCCATGCGGTGATTCAATTCCGGGTGGTTCAAGACATTCATCACCGAATGAACCGCGCCCGCTTTCGGATCGTCCGCGCCGTAAATCAGGCGCCTAACGCGAGCATGTACCAACGCGCCGGCGCACATCGCGCACGGTTCAATTGTAGCAAACAGCTCGCAGGCGCCGAGCCGATGATTACCAACGTTCGCGCCCGCCTCGCGCAGAGCGACGATTTCCGCGTGCGCTGTGGGATCGGAATCGCTGAGGTTACGATTCCCTCCCCGGCCCACAATTTTTCCTTCACACACCACCACCGCGCCCACCGGAACCTCGCCGGCTTCGAGAGCGCGTTGCGCCGCGCGCAGTGCTTCCTCCATCCAGAATTCGTCGGGTACGGCGTCGTTGGTTCCGTTGGGTCGCGCGGACATGCAGGCTCATTGTAGCGGGCCGCGTCCTCGCGCCGCTTTCTGCGATTTCATCTTTGATGGTATTCTTAACCCGGTATGGGGATTCCGAATCTGCTGCGCAAAGTCTTCCTGGTGGATCTGCTCAAGGGGTTGAGCGTGACCTTCCGCTACCAGAATCCCAAGGAGATCTACACCGAACAGTATCCGCTGCAGCGCCCGCAGGTCGCCGAGCGTTATCGCGGAGCGCCGCGGCTGAACGTAAACCCCGATACGAATGAAACCATGTGTATCGCCTGCGATTTGTGCGCGCTGGCCTGTCCTGAGCACCTCATTATCGTCTCCAGCGAGCGCAACGAGAAAACGCGGCGAAAGGAACTCACCAACTTCACCTATGACCTGAGCCGCTGTATGTTCTGCGGGCTGTGCGAAGACGCGTGCCCCACCGACGCGCTGGAATTGACACAGGATTTCGAACTCGCCAGCTACACCCGCGAAGGCGCCATCTGGAACCGCGAGATGCTGGAAAAAGGCCCGCAGCCGACGCAATACCGGAAGTAATACCTACAAAACAAGAGCTGGCCACCGATTTCAGATCGTGCTACAAATCTGCGGCGGTTATTTAGTGCAGCGCGACTTTCGTCGCCACGCTCGTGGAAAGCGTGAACTTCACCCACACGATTTTTGCCGACGCGTGGTAATACCAGCCCTCCTGCGCCGCCTGAAAATCCGCCCAGGAAAAATATTCAGTCTCTTTGTTCCCGTCGCGCGTCACGCTGGCCGGGGCTTTTTTCTGCAGATTGATTTCGAGAACGTAATCGCGCGATGTCAGCTGACCCTGATAGGTGCCCGCCGCAGCCGCAATCGCCAATGATTCGTGACCGCCGGTGTTATCGGAAGTGTACTGTGTGGTGGCAAATGCTCCGGCGGCATACTGGTTGCTGACGCCGTCATCTTCATACAGCGTGTACTTTGTCCGTCCCGCCGGAAAGATATCGAGGGTTAGCGGAGTCGCGGGAACCTGATCTACCCACTGCATCGCCGGACCCAGCGGCAGAATGGCGCCGGCTTTGACAAAAATCGGCTCTTTGTTGATGGGCGCCGGCACAACCGGCGCGGTTCCGCCCTTATAAGATTTGTTGCTCCAATAATCGATCCAGTTCGCCCCCGCAGGAAGCTGGACAGCGACTTGGGTTGTGCCCGCTGCGGTCACCGGTTGTACCAGCAGTTCCGTAGATCCGCTGCCCACTATGAGCTGCGTCGAGCCGATCCAGCGCACGGGATATTTCACCGGCTTTTCCTGATACGCCACCTGGGCGTTGGAATAACGGAAGGGCAAAAGCTCATAGCGCAGCTGCGTATATTGCGTGAAAATTTTCTGCGCCTGCGTTCCGTAATCCCACGGGAACCGTGTTTTCTGCGAAGTGGTCTTGGAGCCGAAAAATTCCTGGCAGGGTGTGAAACTTGTGTATTCCAGCCAGCGGATATACAGCTCGTCGGTCGGATCGTCATGGTAGCCGCCGGTGTCGCCACACCAATAAGCCGCGGTCGAACTGGTGTTCAGATGCGAGGCGATCTTCATCTCGGCCTTCAGCCCTGACCAGGATGCGGTCGAATCCCCCGTCCACATCCCAGGCGTCTGATCGTTCTGCGGCGAGCTTTGTGTATGCGTAAGGATGAAGCCGCGTCCGCCATTGGCCGCGGCCGACATGTTCCATGCCGTGCTGTGATACAGCCCGCGATAGTGTCCCTGATTGTCGTCACCGTCGTAGAGTACGCCACCTCGCGGATAGCCGCCTCCGGTGTCCAATTTGAAAAAGCTGAGTCCCATGTCCACCAGAGGCTGATTCAGGCTCTGCCACCACGAGACGGTGCCGGGATTGGTGTAGTCGAACGCGCCGGTAAATTTGTTGCCGTGCCATCCCCCGGCGTTCACGACCTGTCCTTCGTCGTCCACTACAAAAAATCCACTGCTCACGCCGTAGTCAAAGTACTGGCACCCCTGATCCATCCAGGGCCACTCCCAAAGGCCGAAATAAAAATTGTTCGAGCGAATGGTGGCGACCATGGTGGCGGGATCGGAGAACTGCGTTGGGTCGAACTGAAAGCAGATGTAATTCTGCGGATTGCCGGTGTAGCTCGCGCTGAGCCAACTGGAATCGATCCAGTACAGGTCGCCGCTGTAGCTGGCGCGCAGTTTTGCGATGTCATCCAGTACGCCGGTCTGATCGTGATAGCTGCCGAAAAGTTCGCCGAAGGCCCACTTCGGCGGCAACGTCGGATTGCCATTGAACGTGACCACGGCCTCGCGGTTCAGGCCGAAGGCAACTGTGGGGATCAGCAGGCAGAGCCGCAAAATATGGGAGAGCTTCCGTCGCATCTGTGAACTCGAAGAATCGCAGCCAGCGCTGTGCGGTCGCGGCCTGCAAGGATTTTCCCGAAGAGCCGACTCATTATGAGCGCGCCGCCGCCCGCAAATCAAGCCACAAAATGGCCATCCCGAGGCGTTTCCAGCTGCAGCCTATTCGCAAAGTGGGCGCGCGGAGAGTTGCGAATGGCAGCGAATAAGCACGAATGTTGCATTCCTTTGCATGTTTTGCGAATCTGCTTGCAACAAAGTTGGTTTTGCGGATCGGCAACGAATTATCTTGCACTGTGGAAAGCGACCGCGTGTATAATTCGCAGCCGACATCGCAAGTGACCCTGAGGCTTTTGCAAAGGTATTGCGCTAGATAACAATCTCACGGAGGACATGGTATGCGAGGTAAATTTGGCGTGGTTGTGGCGTTAGCTTTGATTCTGGTGACCAGCGGATTTGCGGCGACAGCGAAAAGGCCCGTGCGCAAGCCCACCGGCACACTAACAACTCTTTACAACTTCACCTGCGTTGACGGCGACGGCTGCAACCCCTTTGGCAAGCTGACCGCTGACAGCAAGGGAAATCTTTGGGGGATGACGAATTCCGGCGGAGCCAATAGCGACGGCACCATATTCGAACTGGTGAAGTCGAATAACTATGCGGAGACGGTCGTTCACAGCTTTGACTATACCGATGGCGCCTATCCGTTTGTTAATGAGTTGACCTTCGACAAGAGCGGGAATCTCTATGGCGCAACCGATGACGGTGGCGCCAACGGATACGGAACCATTTTTGAAATTACGAGTTCCGGAACCTTCAACACCCTGTACACTTTCTCCTACTCCGACGGAGCCTATCCGTACGGCGGCGTGATTGTTAAGAACGGAACGCTGTACGGCACGACTGAGAGCGGTGGCGCCGACGGCTACGGCACGGTCTATAGCCTTTCTGGCGGAACGCTGACCACGATCGAGAGCTTCGACTATAGCAATACCGGCGGCTTCCCTCTGGCCGGCTTGAGCATGGATGCGAGCGGCAACCTCTGGGGCACCTGCGAAGTGGGTGGCTCGGGCGGTTCCGGCACGCTGTTCGAACTCACTCCGAACGGCAGCGGCTGGAATTTTAACCTCGCGCACTCCTGGGACTACACTGACGGTGGCTATCCGTACGGCGGCAAAGTCGTTTTCGCCAAGAAAGGAAAAGGCGCGGCTTTTGGTACGACGGAGGGCGGAGGCACCAGCGGTGCGGGTACCGTATGGCAATACAAGACGAACGGAACCCTCAACACGGTTTACAACTTCACCGGATCCACTGACGGCGGTTATCCGATTTCTGCAATCCGGATCGACAATGCCGGTCATTTCTATGGAACCACTGAAGGTGGAGGCAACGACTACGGAACGGTTTTCGTAGTCACGCACCCCAAGCAGGGCAGCTGGGAAGAGAGCGTAGTTTACGCTTTCAGCTACAGCGATGGCGGCTATCCGTACGGCACGATTCTCGATCGCGGTGGCGTTCTCTACGGGACCACCTACACCGGCGGAACCGATGGCTATGGCACAGTATTCTCTCTGAAGCCGTGACCTTATCTTGCCTTTCTTTCGGCCGCCCTGGTCTCCAGGGCGGTCTTTTTTGCGCGAGTCGCACGTTTGGCGCACACCCTCAGAAAATCGCAAACTGAACCTTTACCGGCCCTTTTTGGAGTGCTTTTTTGCCGAGGAAACGATAGAATATCTTGCGCCGCTGTGGAGTTTCGCAATGAGTTTTCGCCATCATTCCCGTTTTTCTTGGATTGCCGTTCTTCTTGCTGTTTCCTTTGGCGCATCCGCCGACCGGACTGCGAAGGTAGCAGTGTCGCCTTCTCCCTCCCAGGATGTCCTCACCTATCACATGGACAACCTGCGCACGGGATGGTTTTCCGGCGAAGCTCAATTGACGACCAGCAACGTGAATGCGCAGTCGTTTGGCTTGCTGCACACCGTAGTTCTTGACGGACGCGTTGACGCCGAACCCCTGGTGGTCCTGCAACAGAAAATACAGGGCAAGGGCACCCACGATGTCGTTTACGTGGCGACAGAGAACGACAGTCTCTACGCCATCGATGGCAACAGCGGCGCCATTCTCTGGCAGCACAGTTTTGGACACGCTGTCCCTGATGAATACAAGGACGGCGATGACAACGTCTTCCCCGTGATGGGAATTCTTGGCACTCCTGTAATCAATCGCAGCGCTGGCATTATCTATTTCGTTGCTGACTCTTTTAACGGCACGAAGGATATGTTCTACCTTCATGCCGTTTCGCTAAGCTCGGGAAAAAACATAATTCCGGCCAGGATCATTACCTATACGACGAAGGTGCGGGGGGGCAAGAAGTGGACCTTCGATCCGAAGTTTCATCTGCAGCGGGCCGGCCTGGTGAAGGTGGGCGACAGTCTTTACGTCCCCTTCGGCAGCAACGGCGATATTGATCCCGAGGCGGCGCGCGGCACAATTCTGCGTTATGACGCGAAAACTCTAAAGCCTCTCGATGGCCAGATTCTGAATAAGCGTTACAAACCCGCAGAGCCTTATTATCTGACCTCCATCTGGCAGTCGGGCTTTGCTCCCGCCGCCGACGCGAGCGGAGACCTCTTTTTCGCCACCGGCAACAGCGATCCCAGCAATCCCAGTTATTCCAGTTTCAATAAGCCGGAGAGCATCGTCCACCTTTCCGGCGATCTGAGCACCTTGCTCGACAGCTTCACCACCTACAATTACTTCAAGCTCGATCAGGAAGACTCCGACATGGGTTCCGGCGGCCTGCTGGTGCTTCCCGACCAGCCGGGATCGATTCCTCATCTCGCGGTGGCGGGCGGTAAGGGCGGGCGCTTTTTTCTGCTGAACCGCGACAATCTTGGCGGCTATACTCCCGGCGGCCCGGACAAGGTTCTGCAGGTGGTGAAAATGGGCCGGTGCTGGTGCGGCCCCGCATATTTTATCGGAGCCGACGGCCTGCCTTATGTGTTGAGTGGCGGCGGCAACGGAGTCACCAGCTGGCAACTCCAGACCGGCTCGACTCCGCAGCTGGTGGAAGAAACAAGCACCGGCTCGAATTCCGTGAACGGGTTGCCCGACAACGGTGGGGTGATTCCGGTAGTCTCTTCGAACGGAACTAAGCCGGAGACCGCCATCGTGTGGTTCGTGCAGAAGCCGGCGACTTCTTCCGATCAGGATCCGGGCACCCCGGTTACGCTCATGGCCTACTCTGCTTCCGACCTGACCCAGCAGCTCTTCTCGACCCAGGCCGGCACCTGGACCCACGCCTCGAATAGCAACGCCAACATCGTCCCCACTGTTTCCAACGGCAGAGTGTACATCGGCAGCAACAAGCAGTTGCAGATATTCGGGCTGCTGAACGGCCATGCGGCCGCGGTTGCGCCCAGGGCCCTGACGCCCTCGCAGCCCGCGGTGGTGGCGTGTACGCCCGAGGCCCAGGCGAGCAAGGTCTTTAGCGGAGAGAATGCCGTCCATGAATTTTACGGAACAGTCTGCCGGCTGAGCGGCTCGGAAATGCAGGTAGCTCTTCGCGGCGCGCGTTCGCTGACTGTGGATATCGGGGGGGCCTTTGCGCAGCATCGCGAGATCCTACTCTCGCTGGGCCGGCCGGTTCACGTGCGCGCTGCGCTTGACGGCAAAGGGGCGCTTCACGCGCAGCAGATCACGCCTTCGCATCTTCCATCCGCGGCAACCCCGCCGGACCGCTGACCCTCCGGGGCTGTCAGGGAAGGAGTTGGAAGACTACGCCCGGATCGTTGGCCCCGCCGAAGATCGTAGTGCCGTAGAGATTTCCATGTGAATCGAAGATCAGGTTCGCATAGGAACGCGCCCCGTCTTTCGGAAAGCCCTGGAATGTGTGCAGAACGGTTTCGGTCCAGGTGCCGTTGTAATGCGTCAGTTTGTAAACGATGCCATCACCCTTGGTGCCTCCGGCATCGGTCGCGCCGTACAGGTTGCCATCCTTGTCCATCAACAGGCCGCCGAACAGGCTCGAACCGTCGGGCTTTCCGGTGAACGAGTAAATGAGCGTCTCCGTCCATGTGCCGCCGCCACTCGGGCTCAGTTCGAATACCGCCCCACAACCGTTCTTGCAGCCGCCGGAACCTCCGTTGCGCGTAGTGCTGTAAAGGTTGCCGGCGCTGTCGAGGATAAGATCGGCGCTGGGCTCGGCGCCGTCCGACGGCGAGCCGGTAAAGCTGTACAGCACCGAATATTTCCACGGGCCCCCATTGGCCGGCGTCAGTTCGAACACAACTCCCTTATTCGCGCTGCCGCCGCGCCCGGTCGTGCCATATAGATTGCCACTGGCATCCATGATCAGCCCGGCCAAAGGTCCGTTCCCGTCCTTGCCCCCGAAGTTATAGATCACGCTTTCGGTCCAGGTCCCATTCCAGGGTGTAAGCTTGAATACCGTGCCCTTGTGGTGCCTGCCGCCGCCGTAGGTATTGCCAAAAAGATTTCCGGCCTTATCGAAGATCAGCTCGGCGTAGGGGTTCTCCCCGTCCTTGCCTCCGGTAAATTCGTAGATGATGGTTTCCGACCACGTCCCATCTCCGTTAGGTGATAGTTCAAACACCGTGCCGCACGCCTTGGGGCACGTGGTGAGGCCGCCATAGCGGGTGGTGCCAAACAGGTTGCCGCTCGCATCAAACACAAGACTGGCGCTGGATTTGCCGGCATCCGATGGCCGCCCCTGAAAGTTGTAGAGCACGGTCTCGGTCCATTGGTCGCTGTCGCCCGGCGTTAACTCATACACAATGCCACAGCCGCCATTGCACGGCCCTGTGCCGCCCTCCCAGGTCGTACCATAGAGATTGCCTTGCGCATCCCAGATCATGGTCGAGAACGGGTATAACCCGTCCGAGCCGGCGCCGAAGTTGTGCAGAATTCTTTCCTTAATGATCTGCCCCGCAGCGCTCAGCGAGAGCAGAATTGCCGTGCAAAGGACCATCAGGAAGCGAATTGTGACAGAAATTCTCTTGCGGTTCATTGGTGTTTACCTCCCTGCGCAAGAAGCTTTGATGCCGAATCGGCTACTATCGCGGTGGGCGACTTCCGAACAGCCGGTACGTTAGTCTCACCCGTTATTCCAGTGCTGTCAATATGAAAAAGTTTGCAGCCGCTTCCTGGCCGGGGCTACAGCTGGCGGGATACAACTGAGTCTTGCCAGGAGGGCCGGGATAGAGTCCGTTGTAGCTGTTCGGGATCGCTTCCATAGCGGAGCGCCGTTTCCAGATCAATCGCTCCCGACCTGACCAGCTTTTCGATTTCCCCATCGAAATGCTGCATCCCGTCGGCCGCGTTTTCTTTCATCGCCTGCAGCAGGCCGTGAGCAGAACAGTCCTCCGCCTCGAGCTGGCGAAGAGTCTCAGAGTGCGCTTTGAGGACTTCCACAATGGCAATGCGGCCGCTGCCGTTGCTGCGCGGGATCAGCCTTTGGGAAACGATGTAGCGGAAGGTCTTGGCGAAACGGCTGCGAATGGCGGTCTGTTCCGGCGGCGCAAACGCTCCCACCACGCGTTCCACTGCCTGCCCTACGTCCACGGTGTTCAGGCTGGAAAGCACCAGGTGCCCGGTTTCCGCCGCTTCCAGCGCCATTTCCATGGTTTCGCGCTCGCGCAGTTCCCCCACCAGGATCACATCCGGCGCCTGCCGCAGTGCCGCGCGCAGAGCCACCGCAATGCTGGGCGTGTCACTGTGCAACTCGCGCTGATGGATGGTAGCGCGCTTGTGATTGTGCAGAAATTCGATCGGATCCTCGATCGTAATAATGTGGCAGACCCGCTCCTGATTAATGCGGTCCAGCAGCGCCGCCAGGGTGGAAGATTTCCCCGATCCTCGCGGCCCGGTCACCAGCACAATCCCGTCGCGCAGACTAGCGACTTCACCCAGATGCGGCGGCAGGCCGAGGGCCTCAAGATCGGGAATGACCGTCGGAATCACGCGCATCACCACGGCACAGCTGCCGCGCTGAATAAAGACGTTCACGCGAAAACGAGCCACCCCGGGCAGTCCGTAGGAAATGTCGCAAAAACCCTGTTCCCGCAGGATATTGATGGCCTGCTTGTTGCTGCCGATCAGATCGGAGGCAATACGCCGGGTGTCGTCGGCGGTGAAAGTTCCCAGCCCAGGCCCCTGCACCGTGATCAATTGGCCGTTGACTTCGATCTGCGGCAGGCGGCCGGGCGAGAAAATCAGGTCGCTGACCTGCTCGTGGGCTCGCAACATCGCCACCAGGAGCGCATCCGTGGCGGAGCCGGACGACTTGGAGGCTTCCAGGGAAACAGAAATCGGCGCGGTGCCCGCTGTTGCCATGATCGTAATGTTCTTCGAGGAAAAACGCGCGAAGCCGCCCTCTCGGCCAAGCGGAATCGCGCCAAAATTTCACTGTAACGGAATCACGCTCGCCCTTCTAGGAAGAACGTCGGGTTCATAGACCTTAGTAACAGGCCGCGAACCGGGAGGTGGGCAAGCTTGATTAACGGAGGAAAGCGGCGGGCTGAGCGGAATCGCCCGCCGTCGCACATTTCCGAAATCGAAACGATCTACTTCTTGCTGCTCTTCTTCTTGCCGAAATCGGTTTCGACGGTCCCGCCAATACTGGCCAGCATGGCCTTCGCCTCTTCGGCATGAGGTCCGGTGGGCTGCAGTTCCAGGTATTTCTGGAAAGCCTCGGCTGTGCCATCGGGCGCAATCATCTTATCGCCTTTCAGAGTTGCGGCCCCGATCAGGTTCGTAGCCTTCCAATAATAGGCATCGGCGCGGTTCGGATCGGCGGCAATCGCCTTGTCGAAAGCCTCCACCGCCGCCTGGCGCTGTTTGGGATCATTGGTGACGTTGGCATTCGTCATGATCGCACCCAGATTGTAGTAATACTGGCCCGCCGCCGCAGGATCGAGCTCGGCCGCGTGCGTGTAGGCTTTCACGGCGTCGTCGGTTTTGCCGGACTTCGCATACGCTTGCCCGAGTTGATTGCTGTACTGAGCTAGTTGCTTGTTGGCGTCGGGCGATTTCTGGGGCGCCGCATCCACGGCCTTTTGCTTCAACTCAATCGCCTTCTGATAATCGGCGACCGCCTGATCGTACCGTTTGTTTTTCTCCGCGGGGTCGGTTTGCTTGCCCGCAGAATTCGAATACGCGTCGCCGAGTTTGCCCCAAATCAGATCGTGGGTTGCGTCAATCTGATTGGCTTCGTTCAGACTGGCAATCGCCGTATCAAAGTCTCCGGCGTCCGATGCTGTCTTGGCGGCAATGATCTTCTCATTCAACTGCTTGATCGTGGCGTTCTCTTTATTCGCTTTCGACGCCTGTTCCTGCTTTTGCTTCTGCTCCGGTGTCAGCCCTTGTCCCTGGACGGCGCCGGCGGCTTCTTTCTGCAGATCGAAATCCAGCGGGTTCTCGCCGACGGCGACCTGAAAATTGTTGAAGTGAAACACCTCTTTACCATCCTGCAGCAAAGCGGCTCTGTACTTCCCCGGCTCAATGCCCAGCGAGAAGAATTCGCCTTTGGCGTTGGTCTTCAAATCATATTTGCGGCCCGTGTCGCTGTTGACCAGTTCGACGGTGGCCCCGGCAATCACTTTCCCTTCCAAATCCTTGCAAACGCCCCGGACCGAGCCCGTCATCTGGGCGGACGCCATCGTACTGAGCGCCGCCAGGCATACGATAAGTGCAGGCACCACGTAGCGATGCTTCATAGCTGCCTCCCTCAAAACCGATTGACATATGCGGATTTCAGAGGCCAGATGGCAAACCGTGCGGCAATCTGAAACCTGAAATCAGCAAACCTGCTGTTCCGTCTGCTGCGCGTACGGAATCGGATCAGCCGCGCCGGCCTCACGAAATGCCCGCAGCCGCAGCACACAACTATCGCACACACCGCAGGCGTGATCTTCACGGCTGTAACAAGACCACGTTAAATCGAAGGGCGCACGCAATTCAAGGCCCAGGGTCACAATCTCGGCCTTTCGCATGCCAATCAACGGCGTCACGATCTCGATGCGGCCTTCCTTCGTTCCTGTCTTCACCACTTTGTTGAAAGCCCGATAATAAGCACGGCGGCAATCAGGATAGCCGGAACTGTCCTGCTCCACCGCTCCGATGAACACCTTCTCCGCACCCAGCACTTCAGCCCAGCTCACCCCCACCGACAAGAAATGCGCGTTGCGGAAGGGAACATAGGTTACGGGAATGTCGTGGCCGAGGTGCGATTCCGGTACGGCAATGTTGGGATCGGTGAGCGCCGACCCGCCGATGGCTCGCAGCGCTTCATTGCGAACCAGCAGGCGGTCGCGAATCCCCAGCCGGTCGCAGATCGCGAGAAACGACCGCCGCTCGCGGTCTTCCGTCCGTTGTCCGTAGCTGATGTGCGCCGCGGCCGCCTCGAAATCACGCGCCGCCATCGTTGCGCAGACACAGGAATCCATGCCACCGCTCAGCAGAACCACCGCGCGCGATCTGGTTGTTGCCGCCATGATCTACAGCGCTCCGAAGTGCAGACTTCACCTGAGCTGCCGGTACAACGTGCTCAAAAGACGTGATTCTATCTCCGGATACTCCGGTTGGCTCTTGAGCTCCGAAGCGGGCGCCCCTTTCAGGTATACATCAAAGAACGTGCTGACGCAGTGCGCGGTCACAGCAAGCTGGCGGCGGCCCTCGATACGCACAATGCCAAACATGCGCATCACCGGCATTACAAGTGGGAGCTTCAACATCGCGGCGTCGCTGAACATGTAGTGATTCGCGCCTCGGATCGTAATCAGCAACCTGCGATCCGCCGGCAGGCGATCGTAAATGGAGCGAATGTTAGCCTTAACCCGGCGGGTTTCCGCTTCGAGTTCTCTGTCATGATCGCTCAACAGAAACATGAACGGCTGCGTTACGCCACCGCCGATGACAGTGCCGAGGGGAGCCCCATCCACGTCAATGCCCGCCTTGCACCGGGAATCATCATGGCAGAATTGCAGTGCCTCGGCGCCACCGAGCGAGTGGCCGAACACCCCGACCCGCTGCATATCGAGCCGCCCCAGGAACCTGCCTGAGGGATCAGACGTGTTCAGGCGTTCGAGCTGATCGAGTGCCAAGCTCATGTCGGCGCTCCATGCCTGGACCAGCCTGTTGGCGAGATTCTCCTGCTCCGCCCCGCTGACAAGGTCGGCGTTATTCTGAGCCGCCCTCGCGATCACCCTTCCGTCGGGAAACACCACGACGAGACTTCGATACGGCGCGTCAAAACCCACAACCACATATCCGTGACTCGCAAGGTCTTCGGCAAGAGTGGTGTAGTCGGTCGTCAGCGCCGCAAGTCCCGCTCTCATGAGCACTACCGGATACGACTGCTGCTGCGGCGATACCTGGGCGTCGCCGGTGCTATGCACTCGGACCCGCGACAAGTCTCGCGTCACAAACCGGGCGAGGAACACACCGAACTGGCGTTCAAGCGCAGTTCGCCAGGGAGTTGGCAAGTAATCTAGCGTCTGGGATGGCGATCGAGGCGCTGCGGGGTACCAAATCCAGGCCAGAAGCTCTCGCTTGGTGCCTGGCTGCGGCGCCAGCGGGTCAGTGTGCGCCGCGTCGCTCCAAACATATTGCGCGCGGCCGACCGCCAACGGGCCGCCAGGCGCAGGTAGCGTTGTCTCTCGGAAGTGATCCAGCCACAGCAGGCCCGGTAGGAGTGCGATTCCAACAATAGCGAGCAGAATGATCACGGCCAGGACTTTGATGGCACGCATAAATTCTGGGATTCCATTCACAAATTGAGAAAAAAGACGGGCGCCATCGCCGCGAGCGCAACTCCGGCTTGCAACGCAAGTACGCACAGCGTCTGCCTGGGGGCCCGCGGCAGCCACTTGATGGCGAAGAAGGCCAGCACCGGCATTTGTCCCGCCATCAGCAACTGCCAGAGATGCGCAGCCGACCCTTCATCGGGCTCACGGGCAGCGCCGTACATTGCGACGTAACCCAGAACGATTGCCAGGGCGGCGAGCGACATTGCTGGCGGAAGAAAGGCACTCGGTCGCTTCATGATGGCGCCAAAAGAATGGGCGGATTGATCCATTTTGCTTGATCGAATCGGGGAGATGTGCTCACCCAGCGCCGACCAAACGACATTCGCCGATGTGCGCAGGTCGCCACGGCCGGTCTGAAGAAGCGCCTCAAACTCCGTACCATAGCGCTCTCTCCAGGCGCGCGGATACAGGCGCGTAAGCAAGTGAGCGAGCGCAGGATTCATAGCGCCTGCAACCTCCCCACTCCCGCTTTGGCGACCCGCTGCAGCGTGGCCAGCTTGGCCCGGAGAACGCGGAGGCCTTCAGCGGTAATGCGATAAGGCCGGCGGCGCTCCTCGGGTGGGAGTGGTTCAATCCAGCCCAACTGTTCCAGGCGCGCGATTGCGCCATACAGCGTCCCCGGCCCCAGACGGGTTCCGCATATGCTCGCGATGTCTTCAATCATGGCGTGTCCATGTTTCGGTCCACTTGCCAGACTGGCCAGCACAAGCAGCGGCGGATCGGAATACTGACCCGTTCCCGGATCATTGTTGGCTTCTACTACGTGTCGCGTACTACGCATGACGTAGTTATCGCATACTTGGACCCTTCGCGGCAAGAAAAATATTGGCGTTTAGCGAAGGGTTGGAGCGGTGGGGGATTGGAGGTCGTTCTAACGTCCGACCTGAATCACACGCCCTTCATCGCCGGATCCCAGATGAATTTGTGGATCTGCAGGCCCAGGCGCGCCTGGACGTTGTCGGCCAGCATCCATTCCGCCAGTTCGCGCGGATCGAGCAGGCAGTGCGAGGTGTCGCGCCCGCCGCCGGCATCTTTGCTGAAAGCGGGTGAAAACAAGACGGCATTCACTCGCTCTACTAATCTGTGACGTGCCGTGAAGTCGCGCGCGAACTCGTAATCGCTCCGGTCACTGAGTACGAACTTGACCTCGTCTTGAGAACCCAGCGTTTCAAGGTTCTCCATCAGAAACGTCTCCGGCTCGCCCGAATTCGGACACTTTACGTCCACAATCTTGATTACGCCTCCCGGCACGCGCTCGAGGGGGCGCTCGCCGCTGGTTTCCAGCAACACCGTGTAACCCTCGTCCAGCAGCCGTTGCATGAGCGGTACGACTTCCCGCTCCTGCAGCATGGGCTCGCCACCGGTAATCTCGGCCAGCCCGCTGCCGCTCAGTTGCGCCACCTCCTCGGCCACTTCCTCCACCGTCATACGATGCCCGCCGCTGAACGTGTATTCGCTGTCGCACCACGTGCAGCGCAGGTTGCATCCCGTTAGCCGCACGAACACGCACGGTAGTCCGGCGTGGGTGGATTCTCCCTGAAGCGACTTGTAAATTTCCGTTATTTGCACGATGTGCGGCGCCAGCGTCTCGCCGGCCCGTTGCGGGCGGCACGCCCGCCGGACAGGCGCCAGGGACGGCGGCGCTACGTCTCCGAATATGTGGCGGTGGTTGAGTCCGTCTCAAACACCGTGACGTTTTTTACTTTCACCCGGCCGCTGGTCACGCGATCGAGCTTCTGATTGGTCTCGTCATAAAAATATTTCGCCAGATTTTCCGCCGAAGGGTTCACCACGGTAAACGGCTCCAGATCGTTGATCATCTGATGGTCCAGCCGGTCAATGACGTGCTTCATCACTTCCCGCAGATCTTTGAAATCGAGCAGCAACCCGGCCTTGTCCAGGTTTTCACCGGCCAAGGTGACCCGGACTTTGTAATTGTGTCCGTGCGGGTTCTCACACTTGCCCTTGTAATTGCGGAGATAATGCCCGGCGGCAAATGAGTCTTCTACGGTGACTTCGAACATGGGATTCAGTGGCGCGGAGAGCGAGTTTACACGCCTGCCATCATTGTACGACGGCGAGGAGATGGGGTGTTGTCCTGTGGAGATCACCCCGGGAGCTGCCGCGTTTCAGGAGCGAAGGATCTTGCGTGGTCAAATGGTTTGTGATGCTGAACTTACCGCCAAATTCAAAATAAAAAGCTCCAGGGACGCGGAGGACATATCGCCCCTGGAGCGGCGCTTCAGTTGCCCTTCTCGACAAAAGAGATGGACTCTTCCAGCGCCTCAAGAGCTGCATCCGCCGCGTCTTTGGTCACCACCAAGGGCGGCGAAAGGCGAACCGTGCTCGGGCCGCACCCCAGCATGAGAATGCCGCGTTCGAAAGCCAGTTGCACTATCCGGTTACGCTCCACCGAGGCGTATGCCTTGGTCTTCTTGTCCTTGACGATCTCTACCCCGATCATCAGCCCCCGCCCGCGGACATCCCCGACCAGGCGGTGCTTCGACGGCCAATCGGCCATCCGCTTCAGCATGTGGTTGCCGACTTCGGTGGCGTTCTGCAGCAAACCCTCGCGCTCAATCACATCGAGCGTGGCCAGCGCCGCTGCATTGCACACCGGGTTCCCACCGAAGGTCGAAGCATGGGAACCGGGCTCCCAATCCATGACCTCCGCCTTGCTGATGGTTACGCCGAGCGGCATGCCCGATGCGATGCCCTTGGCCATGCAGACAATATCTGGCTGCACGCCGGTGTGCTCGACCGCCCACCACTTGCCGGTGCGGCCTACGCCGCTCTGCACTTCATCCACCACCAGCAGAATGCCGTGCCGGTCGCAAATGCGGCGCAGCTCCTGCATGAAGACCGTGGGAGCGATCACATACCCGCCTTCGCCTTGAATCGGCTCGACAAAGATCGCCGCCACTTCCTCCGGCGGAAGCGCGGTCTGGAACAGTTTGTCCTCGATAAAGCGGGCGCAGCTCAGCGCATACGCGTCCGCATCCAGCGATCCCAGGTTGCGATAAACATCAGGGTAGGGAATATGCGTCACCCCCGGAACCAGCGGAGCGAAACGCCGCTTCTGCTGCGGCTTGGAAGCGGTGAGCGAAAGGGCGCCCATGGTGCGTCCATGGAACGCGCCGTAAAACGCGATGATGTTCTGGCGCTTCGTATGGTAGCGCGCCAGCTTCAGGGCGCACTCAATCGCCTCCGTCCCCGAGTTGCCATAATAGATTTTGTGCGGTCCCGGCATAGGTGCGATCTTCGACAGCCGTTCCGCCAGGGTCACCATGTTTTCGTAGTAGAAGTCGGTGCCGGACATATGAATCAACTGTCCCGCCTGCTTCTGAATCGCCGCCACAACGTGCGGATGGCAGTGGCCAGTCGAAGTCACGGCAATGCCGGCGGAGAAATCGAAGAACTCGTTGCCGTCCACGTCCGTCACCATAATGCCCTGGCCCTGTTTGGCAACCATGGGGTACGAACGCGTATAAGACGGAGAAATATACTTGCGGTCGCCTTCGAGAACGCGGATGGCGTTCGGCCCTGGCAGCGCCGTCTTAATTCTGGGCCCGATAAGAACGTTGGTTGACATGGGATCCTCCTGGATTTTCGTTGATCGTGCGCACACGGTCGTTGGCGGGCAGACAAATTCCCGCCAAGGATCAAGGGAGGATAGGGGCTAATCGCTGCCGAAAAGGCTAGGACGCAAACGCGAAGGAAGCACCGCCCGATACCGCCGCGGACACACGAGCGACCGCAGCCAGCATACCGGCAGATGCGAGTTGGATCCCTGGAAATGCATCGGAATACATACCGATTTAATTATACTGCCCCGCTCGCCTTTCTGTAACCCCCAATCGGTCGTTGGCCGACAGTCATCAGGCTGACGCCGCGCGACCATGGGTTCCGCAATGGGAATGGCAAGTGATTTTCTTCATCCTCGCCAGCGTCCCTCGCCCACCCCAGCGTTAGAGTAGCCGAATACGGCGGAAGAGTCCGTGACCAGCATCCATCAATTCGTTCACAACATTTACCGCGTCTGCGGCGGCTATTTCCGCCGTCGGCGAGGCCGCTGGTTTGCCTCGGAATTCCGCGACTGCCGCACCGTCGTTGACATTGGCGGCACAGCCGAGATGTGGAACGGGGCGCCGCTTGGCGAACACATCACCTTGATGAACGTCGGCGAGTCTCCGGCAATTCTGCCGCCGCATTTCACTTACATCCAGGGAGACGGCCGCGACACACGCTTGCCCGATGCTTCCTTCGACCTTGCGTTTTCCAACTCGGCCATCGAGCACGTGGGCAGCTTCGGCGACCAGCGCCGCTTCGCCAACGAAATGCTGCGCGTGGGCCGGCGCCTGTATTGCCAGACGCCGAACAGATGGTTTCCCATCGAGCCGCATTTTCTGGGCCTGTGTGTTCACTGGCTCCCGCGAAAGATGTTCACGCCCTTCGTGGACCGCTACTTTACTTTGCATGGCTGGCGTTACAAGCCGGATGCCGAAACCTCGACAGAACTGATCAACTCCATCCGCCTGCTGACGCGACGGGAAGTGCAGCTACTGTTTCCAGGGTGCAACCTGAAGACAGAGCGGTTCCTGGGGCTGCCGAAGTCGTTCGTAGTTTGGCGGTAGGACGCTGGCCCTCGGAGGCAGTTTTCTGACCCGAACTCACTCGGGCGGCGCGGGGGAGATTTCTCACGCTGGGTTGTCAGCCGCGATTGCCGTCAGTGCGTGTCACGAGTTGTCGCCTGGAGGACGCTCGCTTTCCCGGCGAAACCTGGCGGGCGCGCTCATGTCCCCGTGGATGATCCCGGTGGTAAAGTTGGCCTGATGGCCGACACCGCGAATCCCGAAAGCTTTGAGGAGATTGTGGCGTGGGCCTACAGCACCCTGCCTCAGAAGATAAGGCGCCTGCGAGATTTCCCGGGAATTCAGGTGATTGATGAGCCTCCTGCCGACGTGTTGGAGGACATATCGAGCCGAAGGAAATGGCGCCGTGGAACCGAGTTATTGGGCTTGTACAGCGGCACACCCAGGACAAAACAGTCATACGCCCAGGTGAAGTATGCACCCGACTTGATATTTGTTTTTCGTGGCCCCATTCTGCGGTGTTCCAAAGGAGATTTGCGAACCGAGGTGAAACGGGTGGTCTGGCATGAGGTCGCACATTGGCTCGGCTACGAAACCGAGGAGCAAGTGAAGGACCTGGGCTTATGAGTCTTTAACAACTCGCCGATGACCTGACCTTAGGCGTTGCATTTCAAAACCGCCGTCAACGAGCGCTATGAGGATTTATCAACAACCCATACCTCGTGAGCGACTCGCAATCACCCTCACCATTTGCATTTTTGGTCGGTCAGAAAGATTAGGTCGCCCGGATATGAGGGGGCGATTTTGAGACCACCCAATAAGAATCGAGCCTCCGGCGATTCAGGTTCCAAGCAAATGTGACTTTCTCGATTTTCTCCGACCGAGAACAAAAACCCGACGTCGCCACCACGAGAAACGAGGGCATCATTGCTGAAATCGGGTAGCTCAACTTTGAAACTCCCGTCGGTTCCGATGGTCGCGCTGGCAATGTCAAGAATCGTAGTGCCAAAACAGTTAATCGGGCATCCTTTGTCGCAGGTGTGCAATAGAAAGCACCCCGACAGCCCGGCATAATAGCTCACCCAAACAGTCGCGGCCTTTTCTTCCAAATGGCTGCCTCGAACTCGCCCCGCAAGCGCAACTTCCCTTGAGGCGGAGCAAACGAAGTGCTCTTCCACATCGCCTATTATGGCGGGAACGTCGAAATACATCATTTTGCATCCCGGCGCCCAGACTAAAGCCTGAAACCGTTCAACTCTCTCGCCGCCCAAAAGCGCGTCAATTTCATAAAACGCCGGAGAGTCTCTAGGTGTGACCACATGGCCTTGCCCGCTAACGGGGGAAACTGCAAAACGCTTAACTCGTGCAGCCGGGCCTTCGAGGCCGATGAAACGGCCTATACGACCGGGAGTGTACAAACCGTATGCGAGCCAGACATCGTCGGTGGAAATGCCCTCTGGGAATGCGACTCTGATCTTCAAGGGTGGCGGAACTGCGGGCTTCGAGTCACGAGCGGTTTGCGCTGCGAAGGAGGAGGCGAGTAATGCGGGAAACGCAATCGCCACTAATGCGGTTCTCAAGTCGGCAGGCTGTAGATTCCACATGAGGTACAAACATAGCCGATTCCGAAAGTCTCTAACAACTGACGAAGCCACGCGATTTACCACCTAGCACAGTTGCTGCGACCCGGACCTCAATGTCCGCCTTCGTCCAATCGCACTTTTCCGCGAAACATCCGGAAGATGAAGACAAAATAGCCGAGCGCCAGCACAATTCCAATGCACCACCACGTGATTCCTACGACCAGTCCGTGATGCCCGGCGGCCGAGTTATAGATTGTCAGACTGTAATTCGGGTCTGTGCTTGCCGGCAGCACCACCGGATACAGAGCAAACGCCGCGCCCACCAGCATGCCGGTAATGTAGAGACCCGAAGCCACAAACGCCAGCTTTTCTTTATCCCGTGGCGCGGCCCAGATCATGACTGCCAGGCTGCCCAGCACAACCAGCGGCACCAGCAGCCCGATGGGATGCGCGCGGTAATTGTCCATCACCTGCGGCCGCACGAAATATGTCGCCAGCAATCCCAGGCATGTTAACAGCACCTGCAGCGGACCTAGGATGATGGCCACTCTGCGGGCGCGCAGGCTCAACTCGTGTTCTGTCTTGACCGCGACGTAGAGCGCACCGTGCGCGGTCAGCGTCACCAGCGCGATCACCCCCGCCATCACCGTGTACCAATCGAGAATGCCGGTATCGGCGCCTACACGGAAGTTCGTCCACAGCGGCTCAAAGAAGTATCCATCGGCATGGAGCGGGACGCCGCGAATCACATTGCCCAGCGCCGCGCCCAAAAAAATCGTGAGCAATGCGCTGGCGCCGAAGAAAATCACATCAAAAAACCCATGCCACACCGCGTTGTCAATGTGAGTGCGAAACTCGATCCCGAGGGCGCGCAGCATCAGCAGCCACAAAACCATCATCAGCGGTAGATAGAATCCGCTAAAGCTGGAAGCATAAAGTTGCGGGAAGGCGAAATAGAGCGTACCGCCGGCCGCCAGCAGCCATACTTCGTTTCCATCCCACACCGGGCCGATGGCGCGCAACACTATGCGCCGCTCGGTGCTGGTCTTCGCCACGGCAAGATAAATCACGCCTGCGCCCAGATCGAAGCCGTCCAGAACCACGTAGGCCGTCACCATCACCGCCACAACCATGAACCACAAGGTTTCCATAAGGCCTCGTCAGTGACCCGCGTGTCCAGCCGCTTCACCCAGCGGGCCGTGCTCGATCTCCCGGCGCACCAAAAACAGAAACAAAACTCCCAGCACCAAGTACATGCCCATGAAGCCCAGCAAGGTGAACATGCCGTTGCCCGCCGAAACCATCTTCGAATAACCGTCCGCGGTGAGCATCAGGCCATACACCAGCCAAGGCTGCCGGCCCAACTCCGCCGTCATCCATCCCGCGGTGTTGGCAATGTAGGGGAAAGGAAAGCTCAGCAGCAGAATCCACAGCATCCATTTCGCGTCAAACAGCTTCCCGCGCCACAACAAAAATGCCGACACCACCATGATCGCGATGAAGATTGTCCCCAGGCCCACCATGATGTGATAGCTGTAATAGAGCAGCGGGATGTTCTGCGGCCACAGCTCCGGCGAGAACGCATCCAGCCCTTCCACCCGCGCCTGCCAGCGGCGATACGACAGGAAGCTTAACGCCCTCGGAACAATCAGCGGATTGTCAATCTTCTTTCCCACCACATCCGGCTGGCCAATGATGACCAGCGGCGCGCCCGGCTGGCTAGTGAACAGCGCTTCCATCGCCGCCAGCGTCACTGGCTGATAGCGGGCGATCATCCTTCCCTGCCCGTCACCGGTGGGAAACAATTGCAGGATGCTGAAGATGCATCCGGCCACCACGCCCACCCGGATGAAAACCTTCCCATGCTCCGCGTATTTCCCCCACAGCAAATAGAACGCTCCCACCGAAGCCATCACGAACGCCCCGGTAATCGCGGCTCCGCTCATATTGTGCGCGTATTGCCACCACGCCCACGGATTCAGCACCAGCTCCCAGAAGCTGCTCAGCTGCACCGAGCCGTCGGCGGCGCGTTCATATCCGACCGGGTTCTGCATCCAGGCATCGGTCGCAATAATGAAATATCCCGAGAGCCAGGATCCGGCAAACACCGCTACCGCCGACCACCAGTGCGCCTTCGGGCTCAGCCGCTTCTCTCCGTACAAGAACAGTCCCAGGAAAGCCGACTCCAGGAAAAAAGCAAACATGCCTTCCATCGCGAGCGTTTGCCCGATCACCCCACCGGCAAAGCGCGAGAAGTGCGACCAGTTAGTTCCGAACTGAAATTCCATGGGAATGCCGGTCACCACCCCCAGCACGAAATTAATCCCGAAAATCCGCGCCCAGAATCGTGCCGCCTGGTTGTAAGTCTCATCATGGCGCAGGCCCAGCGTTTTCAGCACCACAATCAGCGGCGCTAACCCCATGGTGAGTTGGGGAAACAAATAGTGAAACGTGACGGTGAAGGCGAAGTGCAGGCGATGAACTAAGAGAGCGCTATCCATTTAGGGGTCTCAGTGCAAAGAAGGCAATTATGCGGGATAGCGGATGTCGCGCGATGTGACCGCCGTCACAAACTCCCTTACAGTGAAGCCAGCTTGTTACGCCGGCGCTCCATGTGCTCCCGCCGGATCTCGCGCCGTCTTCCAGCATCATCGTAACGGCGGCGCTGATCGTCGCTTTCGGGAATCACGGCTGGAACCTGCAGGTGCCTCATGGCGGCATCCACCGCAACGAACGTCAGATAAGCCGAACTGACGTGCTTGCATTCGTCGTGAATGTAATTCTCCACCCAGGCTTTTACACCCACTTCCATCGAAGTGCGGAAAACGCGATTGACCGACGAACGCAGAATCACCAGATCGCCGACGCGTACCGGAACCAGGAAATCCACGTAATCCATCGAGGCCGTAACCACATAGCTGCGCGCGTGGCGGTGCGCGGCCATGGCGCCGGCCAGGTCAATCCAGTGCAGCAGGCGTCCGCCTAGCAGCGTGCCCAGGGGATTGGCGTCGTTGGGAAGAACAATTTCGGCCACTTCGGATTGAGAATCACGGACCGGCCGCGGCGTCAGAAGATCGTCAGGTTGATTCATGAAGTTGCGCTCAGTGTATCGGCGGTGCGGACTCTGCGCCGCAGATACGATTGCAGGTAACATTCCACCAACTTTTGAATGCGCGAATCCGAATGAGCGGTGATCCATCGCCCCAGCGACAAATCGTAAGTCAGAATGCCGTGCTCGGCTGGAAGATGACCGGACTCACAGACAAAACAGAAGTCGAGCAGTCCATCCCGGTCGCGCATGATGGAGAATCTCACGGCATCAAAGGAGCGTTCTTTCGGCAGCCGCGAACAGCCCGCCGCGTAGCCCAGATTGCAGAACTGGCGCAGTTCCTCGGTCGCCGGAGCGGCGCCCTCGTGGCCAGGCGCCGAGCAATGCCCGCTCCATCCGCCACCCAGAGGAAGGCGCGACGGATGCAGCCAACCACCATCATCCAGCGGACTCGTCGGCACGAAAAACGGACAGGCCACCCTACCCCCTGTTATGGATTGTAGCGAGCGGCGAACGGGATCGCCAATAACGTTCCCGGCACGCGTGGATCATGCGGCGTTGTAGTAATCTTTACCCGTGATTTTGCTGGAGACGGAACGCCTGCTGTTTCGTTCGCACGAACCCCAGGATCGAGACGACTTCGTCGCCATGCACACCGATCCGGAGGTGCGCCGCTACGTCGGCGGCCAGGGCTGGCCCCGGGAAAAGGCTCTCCGCCGCTTTCGCGCGCAGTATCTCGGCAAGCCCACCAGGATTCACGGCCTGTGGGCAACGGTTTTCAAGGCATACGGAAAATTCGTGGGCAGCTGCGGCCTCCGCCTGGGGAAAGATTCCGGCAGCCTCGGCTATTACATTGCGCGGCCTTATTGGGGAAAGGGAATTGCGTCCGAGGCATCGCGAGCCTTTCTGGAGCTGGCTTTCCAGCGGCTAAAGTTATCGCGAGTCTCAGCGGAAGTACAGAAGGGCAATGCCGCTTCCGAACATATTCTGCAGAAATTCGGATTCCGCTATGTTGACGAAGAAGAGATTCCCGCGAGCGGCCGCATCATTTGCCACTATGAACTGCAGCAGGCAGAATGGATCAATTATGGATCGCATCGCAATGTTGAATGAAATCCTGACTCAGAACCCGAACGACGCCTTTGCCCGCTACGGCCTTGCCATGGAGTATTCCAAAGCTGGCGATGTGGATCGCGCTATGGAAGAATTTGCCAGGCTGGTTTCCGTTCATCCCGATTACACCGCGGGATACTTCATGGCCGCCCAGACCCTCGCAGGCGTGAACCGGATAGACGAAGCCAAGAAGAAGCTGATAGACGGGATCGCGTCGGCCCGCCGCACCGGCAACACTCACGCCCAGTCCGAGATGACGGCCATGCTGGAAGAGTTGAAATGAAGAAACGAAATGAACAACGCAGAGGGCGCTGAGGCCGCAGAGGCAATTAAACAAATAAACCCCTGAATTAGTTCTCCTGGGCGTCCTTTGCCGTGCTCATTTTCTGTTTTTATTTCTTGAACTCCTCAGCGTCCTTCGCGTCCTCTGCGTTGCTCACTCCGGGGTTCTCGGACGTGCCAACCTCGCCATCGACCACTCCACCAATCCGGGAAACATCTGATACGCCTTGATCGCGAAATGCATCGTCCAGGGTACGACGACTTCCCTCTTCCCGCCCAGGTAACCTCGCAGCACCGCCCGCGCTACGCGCTCCGCAGCGACACCGCGAACCCGCTCCGGCCGCACTTGCTTGGTTTCCTTCCCGCGGATCGCGTTGGCGCTGAAATCCGTGCGCACATAGCCGGGGCAAACCGTCAGAACCTGTATCCCCGACTCCCGCAACTCAATGCGCGCGCCCTTGCCGATGGCATTCAAGGCAAACTTGGTCGCGCAATACATCGCATGAAACGGGATCGGAATATGCCCGGCGACGCTCGAAATGTTAATGATCACGCCCGTTCCCTGCTGCTTCATCACGGGAATCACCGCCTGCATCGCTTCCACAGCGCCAAAATAATTCGTCTCGAAGGTTGCCCGCGCCGCCGCCATATCTATGTTGGCGACCCCGTCCAGAACGCCGTGGCCGGCATTGTTGATCCAGATATCAATCCGCTGAAAATGATGCAGGGTCAGCCCGATGACTCGGTCAATTTCTTCGCGATTCCGCACATCGCAGGAAAGCGCGAGCGTGCGCTCGCCGTGCCCGATGCGCGAACGCGCCGCCTCGGCCCGCGCCGTATCACGGGAGAGCAGGACAACGCTCGCGCCTTGATCGGCGAACAGCCTGGCGATGGCCTCGCCAATGCCCATCGAAGCGCCCGTCACCACCGCCACTTTTCCGGAAAGATCAGCTGTGCTTTGGCTCATTCTGCGTATCGGCGAAACGACACAACATAGTCATCCCCAAGCTCGCGCTTTCTCCAGCGGGGCCGGCGCATCTTGCGTGGACTGCGTGCGAGCTTAAGTTGTTTCCCACTCCGCGCGAGATTACGGGATGACGCCGCGCCAAGGAACAAGGCCACTCACGGCATGGGAATCTTGACTCCACTCTTTTTCGCGAATGCCTTCGCCTCGTCGTAACCGGCATCCACGTGGCGGATAATTCCCATGCCGGGATCGGCCGTCAGCACGCGCTCGATCCGCTTGGCCATCATCTCCGTGCCATCGGCGACCGTCACCTGCCCGGCATGAAGCGAATAGCCAATGCCAACGCCGCCGCCGTTGTGAATGGAAACCCACGACGCACCCGCCGCCGTATTCAACAAAGCATTGAGCAAAGGCCAGTCGGCCACGGCGTCGCTGCCGTCTTTCATGCTTTCAGTTTCACGGAACGGCGACGCCACCGAGCCGCAATCCAGATGATCGCGGCCAATCACAATCGGGGCTTTGATCTTGCCTTTCTTGACCAGATCGTTCATCGCCAGGCCGAACTGCGCCCGCTCGCCGTAGCCGAGCCAGCAGATGCGCGCCGGGAATCCCTGGAACTTGATGCGCTTGCGTGCCAGTTCGATCCAGCGCCGCAGGATCTGATTGTCGGGAAAAAGCTCCAGCACAAGGTCGTCGGTGACATGGATATCGGAAGGCTCGCCCGACAGCGCCGCCCACCGGAACGGTCCGCGCCCCTCGCAAAACAGCGGACGAATATATGCGGGTACGAATCCGGGAAAATCGTACGCGTTCTTCACGCCGCGCTGAAAAGCAAATGTCCGGATATTGTTTCCGTAGTCGAAGGTGATGGCGCCCATCTTCTGCAGGCGCAACATGCCCTCGACATGTTTGGCAATCGCGTCGAGCGACAACTGCTGATATTTTTCCGGATCACGCTTCCGCAGCGCAACCGCCTCTTCGAGCGTCATGCCATTGGGCACGTAGCCGTTCAGCGGATCGTGCGCCGAAGTTTGATCGGTGAGAATGTCCGGGACCACGCCACGCTCGGCCAGCTCGGGAATAATGTCGGCGCAGTTCCCTACCAGCCCGACGGAAATATTTTCCTTCTTGCGCACCGCGTTTTTCAGGATGCGGAGGGCTTCGTCGAGGGTGGTGACCATGAAGTCGCAATAGCCGGTCTTGAGGCGTTTCTTGATGCGCTCGGGATCGACGTCAATCCCCAGAAAAGCCGCGCCCGTCATAGTGGCTGCCAAAGGTTGGGCTCCGCCCATGCCCCCCATGCCGCCGCTCACAATCAGCTTGCCGGCCAGATCGCCGCCGAAGTGCTTTTCCCCAGCCGCAGAGAAAGTCTCGAACGTGCCCTGCACAATCCCTTGCGAACCGATATAAATCCACGAACCCGCCGTCATCTGCCCATACATCATTAGCCCGGCGCGCTCCAGTTCGTTGAATTTCTCCCAGTTCGACCAATGTCCGACGAGGTTGGAGTTTGCAATCAGGACGCGGGGCGCATATTCGTGGGTTTTGAAGATTCCGACCGGTTTGCCGGATTGCACCAGCAAGGTTTCATCATTGTCGAGACTCTTCAGCGAAGCCACAATGGCGTGATACGCCTCCCAACTACGCGCGGCGCGGCCTGTACCACCATAAATCACGAGGTCACGCGGCCGCTCGGCCACTTCTTCGTCCAGATTGTTCATCAGCATGCGCATGGCGGCTTCCTGCTGCCAGCTTTTGCAGGAAATGGTCGAGCCGCGAGGGGCACGGACAGGCGTGTACGTGGCTGGAGAAATTTCAGTTTCGACCGGCATGAGCTAATGGTAGTGCCTCCGACGCACTCGATCAAATGCTCCCACCGTGCAGGAGTCGTCGCCGAAGGGCGCCGGTAAACTCCGCATCCGCACGCTTGGAAATCATTTCTAACGGAGAGAATCCACGTTTCCAGGCAAGCCAAAGCGTTCCGAACAATAACACGATTGTGATGGCGTAGTTCGGCCAAGCGTTGAGTGCCCACTGGCCGCGCCAGGTCAGATCGGCGGCATGAGAAAAAGGCCGGAGATACGGAACCGGCCATTGATAGCCATCGGGTCCTCGGGAACCCGCAAGGTCTTCGAGAAGGTGCAGATGGAAACTGGCCAGCGCAAGCATGCCAGTCTTCCATTTTTCTTTCGCGAGAAGACATACGGCGACCGCCACGACAAGGGCAAACGCCAGCGTGTGTAGCCTGTGGTGATACTGCGAGAACCACAGCAAAGGATGGACCGAGCCGCGCGTCAACAATTCCGGAACAATCCCGAGGCCGTCCACGTCCGGAACAACACATGCAAGCGTGACGAGTGCACGATCCCTCTTTTCCAAACCGGTTGCATTGGCAAAGACCCAGCCGGTGAGAAAGTGAGTGATGGGGCTCATGGATTAGGGCTAGAGGTTTCACCAAGTGTTGTACGCCATGCCGTTGATGCCAATAGCTCCGGAACCGCTGTGCACACTGATGATCCCGTTTCCAAAATGTTGGTGCTCGGTTACCCATGTGTCGGTTCGTCCAGTGAGCGGATCGATGGGTATCTTCTTGATATAACCCGCCTGGACGAGCGCCTCCAACGACTGAGGAGGTTCTTTTTTGTCGAGGGTGTATTGCGAGATCAGTTCGCGCAAAACGAATAAGTCTTGTTTCAAAGTCGCCTCTCTAGAATATCGTAGCGAGGTAACATTCACCGGGAGCAAAGCCAGCAAGAAAACCAGCAAGGCGCCAATGCCGAAAATCGTGCGGACCGCGTGCAGCCGACTCCAGCGTTGCAAGAGCTGGTGCGCGGTGGGGGAACTAGGGTCTAACGCCTTGTCCAACAGTCTGCGATTCGTGGGCAACATCACGATCAGCGTAAACGGCACAACTGCAGTGATGAGCACTCCGCCGATCAGCCAATACACGTCAGAGCTTGACCACCACGCCACGAACGCCGCGCCACCCCCGGCAACTGCCAGTAATGCCTGCATCACTGTGGCGCGCCGGTAGCTCGGGCCGAATTCGGCTGTTGCCAGAGCGGTTCCACACTTCATTCGCGCTGGATGCTCCACCAGCGAGACGTACAGAGCCGCGCCGGCGAACAAACCTGTACAGAAGATTGCAGCTAGCTGCAAGGTGAAAGCGGCGAAGGTCATGACGCCATCCTAAACTTCAGAGGTGAGGGAATCGAAGCCAGAAGCTGACAGCTGCTTCACCAGGTGTTATACGCCGTGCCGTCGCTGCCTACCGCTTCCGAGCCGCTGTGCACGTCGTAAATGCCCGGCTGCTCGTCGCCGGTCGTCTGCTGCTGGTCCAGGCTCATGATCACATCCGATTCCTGCTCGATGGCCCAGGAATCGTTGCGGCCGGTCATCGGATCGGTGGGAATCTGCTTCAGATAGCCGGCGCTCACCAGGTCTTCCAGCGCTTGCGGAGCCTTCTGCTTGTCGAGCGTGTACTGCGAAATGAGCGACCGCAGGGTAAACAGATTCTGTTTCAGCACCGACTCTTTGGCGCGCTGAATGGATTGGTGATACGCGGGCAGCGCCACCGAGATCAGGATCGCCATAATGCTCATGACGATCAGCAACTCAATCAGGGTGAAGCCGCGGCTCTGGGTTTTGCGGAAGCGCGCCATTTACCAGTCCTTGTACTTGGTTCCGTCGAGCCCGGTTGCAACCGATTTCGTGTACACATCGAAGACGTTCTGTTCGCCCCACGAGTCTGAGTTGGGATCATCCTGCATGGAGTGCAATCCCCACTCGGTCGAGCCGGTCATGGGATCCACCGGTATGCGGCGCAGAAATTTCAGTTTTTTTCCCTGCACATCCACGCCCTTCACCAGCGTGTCGAGGTCCGGCGGATAATTCTCCGAGCCGACTTTGGTTTGAAACGCGCCCCGGTCGGCGGCGTCTTTGTAGCGGTCAATGGCGTCGCGCAGCTGCCATAGGTCGTAGCGCAGCTCGCGCTCTTTCTCGCGCTTGATGGTGACGCGGGCCAGGGGAACGGCCAAAGTGGTCAGCACGACCAGAATCGTCGTCGCCACGATCAGCTCGATCAGCGTGAAGCCGCGCATGGCGGACGTGCGCCGACTTTTGTGAGCGGAGATCATAGCGATCATGGCCACTCTACTGGACCGTCACCGTGGCGACGGCGCCCGCCACCGGTGTGGGCTGCATGCCAGGATCGCGCATGCCGCCGCGAGCGATGGTCAGCATCCCCAGCCCCGGCGCCTTGGCCATGAAGGTCAGGGTAACCACGGTGCCCTGCCCGGAAACTCCCGGCGCCCCCGGCGGCCGCGTCGCGGTGATTTGCAAGGTTCCGGTGCTGTCGTCATCGCGATGCACCAACGCTACCGCCTGGCCGTCCTGCTCCAGCAGCGTGCCATTCGATACGTTCACAACCTGCAAAATCTTCGGGTTGTAACTAACCTGCACCGGCACGCTGTGAGCATTCTGCGCGCCGTTCAGCACGATGTTCACAGCGAATGTGGATCCCGCTTTCTGGGTTACGTTCGGCGGATCGAATCCAAAGCTGGCAACTCCGGGGGGCGTCGGCTGCGAGGGCCCGGGATGATTCATCGGCGCACCCGGCGGCATACCTGGTTGTCCCATAGGCGGCTGCCCAGCCGGTGGCTGCCCGACAGGCGGCTGCGCAGGCGCGGCAGCGGGCGCAGCTTCCGGCGCCGCCGATACCACATGGCTGGCACGGCGCAGTTCAATGGCGCTCGCCGTGCCCACTTCGATAGCTTTCTCATTCAGCTCGGAGAAATCTGTAGCACGCACAATATGGGGAATCAGCACGAAGACCGTCTCGGTTTCCGAGTGGTCGGTCATCGTCTGGCCGAACAGATACTTCAGGATCGGGATCTGCGCCAGCCCGGGAATGCCAGTCAGCGCCTTGGTCTGCTGATCCTCGAACATGCCGCCCAGCATATTGACTTCGCCTTCCTTCAGCCGCACTTCGTGCTCGATCTTCTTCTGCCCGATAATCGGCTGGTTGATGCCTCCGATGCTCGACTGCCCGGTCACCGAGGAAACGTCCATCGCGATCTTCAGCGTGACCTCGCCGTTGCCATGCACTTTGGGCGTGATGTCAATGTTCACGCCCACATCCAGATACTGGAACTGGGTGTTCACCAGCGGATTGATGCCCACGCCGCCGATGCCCGGCTGGAACGATCCGGTTGCCACCGGCACCCGCTGGCCGATCTTGAGCGAAGCTTTCTGACCGTCCACGGCGCGAATCTGCGGCTTCTGAATCAGCTTGGTGCTGTTGTCGCTGAACAGCGCGCTGGCGGTCGCGGGCGGAATCGTGATGGTGAAGTCGGTGGCGTTCAGGTTGCCCACCTGGTTCAGGTTGATCTGATTGGGAGTGCCCGTAGTCGTCTGCGAGTTATTGGTGATGTTGGAAATGCCGGTGCCGGTGCCGGTTGTCGTGGTGTTGTTAAAGTTGTTCTGCAAAGCCACAGTGGCGCTGGTCGGCGGGCTGATGCCCAAGGTCTTCGATTTATCGCGGTTGATCTGCATCACCGCGACGTCCACAATCACTTCCGGCTTCGAGCGGTCCAGATCGCCAATCAGTTTCTGCGCCAGCGCAACCTGGTCCGGCGTGCCGCGAATCACGATCGCTCCCTCGGAGGGCAGCGGCTGAATCCGCGAAATTTCCAGAATCTGACGCATGGCGTTAACAATGTCCTGCATTTCCGTCGGCAGCGACAGGTTGGCCAGGTAGAACGTCTTGATGACGCTCTCTTCCAGGTCTTTGCGCTTGGCCGGGTTGTCGGAGGCGATGAAGATCGAGTTCGGGGTCACCGGCCGCCAGAACGTCTTCGATTCCAGCGCAATGATCCGCAACGCTTCTTCCAGCGAAACGTTGTTCAGCTCCACCTTGATGCGCCGCGACGTGTAGTCGGGATCAAACAACACATTGATGCCCGCCAACTTGCCCACCGTCTCGTAAATAACCTTGGTGTCCTCGGAAATCTTCAGGTTGATGGGAACGTTCGAGATCGGCGACAGCTCAATCGGCCCCTGGGCTTCCACAATGCGCTTTTCCAGGTTCGTCGCCGGTGGAGCCGCGGACTTTGACGATGGAGTCTTCGCCGCGTCAATCAACTGCTTGGTGCGCCGTATTTCCTGTTGCGCGATGGAACTCGAGGGATCAATTTCTGCCGCCTTCTGAAACTCGGCCAGCGCTTGATCCAACTGGCCCGCGCCCCGCAGCAGTTGCCCACGATGCACGTGTGACGCACCCGCCAGGAAACGCAGCCGCTCGTAAGAAGCGCGATAGTTCAGATCCGACGGCTTGAGGTCAAAAGCCTGCTTGTAGAAATCGTAAGCCTGCTCGTAGTTGTCGTGGGCCTCCGCTTCTTTCCCCTTGTTGTAGAGGGATTTAGCTTTGTCGGCCGCGATGGCGAGCGAGAAAACAGCAATCAGGGTCAAGACGACGGCCACCGGGCGGATCAAAGGTTTCATCGCAAATCCCTCGCAAACAGGTTTCTCCCGCCAGTCGCCGATGACCGTGGGTTAGGGTAGCTGATTTTCACTGTAAATAACGTAAACTGCCGCGATTATAACATTCCCTTTTGTGCTGCGAAGTTACTGCTATGGTTGCAGTTAAAACTCGTAAGTCGTAGCCCTATCAGGTTGAAAGCCTCCGGCCTCACTCGTCAGAGTTTGACTGCACCCATCCGCCGCTGACGCGCATTGTGCTCGCAACGCCGGCAACTTTTGCTCATTCTGCGGTAACCTGAATCACATGGCCCGCCAGCCCGCTCACCAAACCCGGCCGAATCCCGAGAAAAACCCCCGCCGCGATCCCACCGCCGCCGGCACGCGCGATGCCGCCGTTAATAGGATCGCTTCCCATAACTATTTCTTGCTGGAAAAATTTGAGACCGGCGTGGCCTTAACCGGAACCGAGGTCAAATCAGTACGCGGCGGCCTGGCCAACCTCAAAGATTCTTACGGACTGATCAAAGACGGCGAGCTTTGGCTGCTGAACTGCCACATCGGCCCCTACGAGCATGGAAACATTTTCAACCACGCTCCGTTGCGCACACGAAAGCTCCTGATGCACCGGGAAGAAATCCGCAAGCTGATCGGCAAGACCCAGCAGCGCGGCCTGACCCTGATTCCTACCCGCATGTACTTCAAGAACGGCCGGGTCAAAGTCGAACTGGCGCTCGCCAAGGGCAAGCAGCTTTGGGATAAACGCGAAACTGAACGCCGCCGCACCGCCGACAAAGAAGCCCGCGAAGCCGTTGCCCGCGGCCGCAAAGGACGCGATTAAAATTCCCTGCAACCGTATGCAGCATTTTGACCTTTAGTGAAGCTTTTTTTGCAGTTGCAGTTCGCCCCGTCCTAAGGGATAATACGTCGCATTTGTTGCTGTGGGGTGTAAGGGTTCTCCCGGCTCGCAGCACTTTCCCTCATTTCTCTGGCTGGGCGGAGAACTGTCTACTCGCAAAGGATCTTATGATGATGAGAACTACTGCCTTCCTTGGTCTGAAATCACACCAGTCCACCGCCTTCCTCGCGGCCACGCGCATGCTGGTCGCCGCCTTCATCCTGGCCCTAACGGTCGGCTCCTTCCACGCTGCGGCGGAAGATTGGCCGAAGTACAACCACGACTTGGCCAACACCGGCCTCAGCGGCGAAACCGGCATCAACTCCAAAAACGTGGCCCAGTTGCAGACCAAGTGGACCTTCACTGCGAGCAAAATGTCCGCCACGCCCGCGGTGGCGACCATCAACGGCACGCCCATGGTGTTTATTCCCTCGTGGGATGGAATTATGCACGCATTGAACGCGGTCACCGGCGTGCAGATCTGGTCGTTCAAAGTGGACGCGATCGGCAACAGTTACTGCAACGACACCTACTGCCGCATGGGTTCCTCGCCGGCGGTGGACGTGGCCCAGAACCTTGTGCTCTTTGGCTCTTCTAATGCCTATCTTTACGCCCTCAACGCCACCACCGGCGCGCTGGTCTGGAAAGTGGTCACCGGCGACAGCAATGCCGGCTACGAAGTATGGTCTTCCCCTGCCATTTATCAGGGCATGGTTTACATCGGCGTTTCTTCGCACGGCGACAATCCCTGCATCGTCGGCGGCGAGGTTCAGGCTTACGACGAACTGACCGGCGATCTGGACTGGAGTTTCAACACCATCGATCAGGGCACGTGCCCGACCGGTGTTCCCTGCGTGGGCGGGTCGGTCTGGTCATCAGTCGCGATTGATGAGGTGAACGGAATCGCCTATGCCGGCACCGGGAATCCCGGTTCTACCTGCAAGCCGCCGACCGCCAATGCCGGGCTTTATCCCGACAGCATTCTGGCCTTCAACGCTAGCACCGGGCAGCTTTTGAATTATTTTCAGGCCATCAGGAACGACATGATGGATCACGACTTCGGAGCGACGCCAGTCCTGCACATGACCGGCCAGACCAACGAGTGTACCGGGCACTCGACCACAGATTACTGGATTACCGAAGGCAGCAAGAACGCCAATGTCTATTTCGCCGAGAGAGGAACGGCCGGTTTAACCGGCAACGTGCAGCAGCAGACAGAGCAAGGGGACGTGACGGCGACCGCAGTGATCCGCCCCATTGAGAAAGTGACCAGTTGCGGCAATAAGGGGAAGCACATTATTAACTACAGCAACATGATTTATGTCGCCGCGCCATCGGGGCTCTGGGTGTACAACCAGAGCCATAAAGGAGCGGTCACGCTTGTGATTGAGGACACGGTGAGCAAGCAGTTGCGGGCCGCTCCCGCTGCCATCCAGGACATTGTCTTTTTCGGGGGTGGCGATGGTAACCTCTACGTCAGCGGCGGCGCCGGCAAAATCATTGCCACATTTCCCACCGACGGCTCGGCGATCTATGGCGGCATCGCGATTTCCGGCAACCGGGTTTACTTCGGCACCACCTTAGGCACCATCTACTGCATGTCGGTCAACGGGCAGTAGCCTTCTTTCCCATCTTGCGCGGCAGGCTCTCGTAGCGAGCCTGCCGCGCAGCCCAAATGACCACTCCCATGCGGTCCTGCCCTCCGGCTTCGGAATGGTCAAATCACCTCTTGAGATCGGACCGCCTTGTCCTGTACCCTATCGGGTGGCAAAAAAGGGTCATCAACACCGCTTCTCCATCTACCGTCGCCAGCACAAGAAAATCAAGGCTCTGCTGTCGGACTCAACGCTGTCTTTCGCCGCGGTCGGAAAAAAGATCGGCATCACGCGGGAGCGCGTGCGGCAGATTGCGCGCCAGATGGGCATGGCCACCGGGCGCGAGCGCCGCGAACAGAACCGCCTGAAGGAGCAGACGGCGGCCTGGCGGGCGCGAGCCGGCACGCGGCAGGTAATTGCCAAGTGCCGCGAGCTTGGCTATACCGCGGCACCCAGCCGGCGCGACACTCCTTGGGGATGGCGCTTCGAGCACGACATTCTTCTCATCCATGGCTGGCGGGCGCATGTGTTCCACATCCGCGCTCGAGGCCGCTATTTTGCCTTTACCCGCTCGGATGCGCCTGCGGACTTTCACATCGGAATCTCGCCGCTCGGCTTCTTCGTCGTTCCTTTGAAAGAGTGGAAGACCTTCCCCAAGAAGACTGCGTTCGCTCCCACGGCTTGCACGGGCGGGCCGGGATTTACTCTTTCCTGCCGCCATAATTACCTGGACTTTCTTGAGGCCTGGAAGCCAATGAAGGCGAAGAAGCGCTCCTGATGCCGCGAGCAGTTGTGGGCTTCCCGCCTGCTCTGTAACTTTTGTTCCCTAAGGCGAATCCAACCCTACAACAGGCTCGTAATCATGTATGGAGGACAAGGTGGATTCCTATGAACCGTGAAGGCAAGGATTTCAGCGGCAAGGCGGCCGCACTTCTAATTGTGTTTTTGCTCCTTGGAACAGTCTGGAAGAAAGTCGCTGTCGCCGAAGGCGGCGCGACCCTGCCGAACCCTGCCGTAGATGCACCACGGGCCGCGAACTCCGGGGAACAAACAGCGGTCGTCGCCGGCGGTTGTTTCTGGGGCATTCAGGCAGTCTTTCAGCATGTGAAGGGCGTGAAGAGCGCGGTCTCCGGCTATGCCGGCGGAGCAGCTTCCACGGCCGAATACGAAACCGTCAGCACCGGGGAGACCGGACACGCCGAATCGGTGCGCATTACTTTTGACCCGGCGCAGATTTCTTACGGCCAGCTGCTCAAGATATTTTTCTCCGTGGCCCACGACCCCACAGAACTCAACCGGCAGGGACCGGATACGGGAACGCAATATCGCTCTGCGATTTTCTATACCAGCGATGAACAGAAGCGCATCGCAGAGGCGTATATCGCCCAACTGGAAAAAGCCAAATCGTTTTCGCATCCGATCGTCACCCAGGTGGTTCCGCTGCAAGGCTTCTACGCGGCGGAGGCATATCACCAGAATTACGCGAAGCTGCATCCCGACAATCCTTACATCGCCATTAACGACGCGCCCAAGGTCGAGCATCTTCGCCAGCAGTTTCCGGATCTCTACGCGAAGTAAATGCGGCGGAGCGTGAATTAAGAGGCGAGTGAAACCATGCTGATCTACCTGTTGGCTTTTGTCGGCGGCGTGCTGACCATCCTGAGCCCGTGCATCTTGCCGGTGTTGCCCTTCGTCTTTGCGCGCGCCGATCAGCCGTTTCGCCGCTCCGGCCTGCCTTTGTTGGTAGGCATGGCGCTGACGTTTTCTGTTGTGGCTGTAGCTGCCGCCTTCGGCGGGCATTGGGTTGTACGCCTGAATCAGGGCGGGCGTTACGCCGCCATGCTGATTTTTCTCGTGCTCGGGATGAGCCTGCTCTTCCCCTCGATCGCCGACCGGTTGACGCGGCCGGTGGTGAACGCCGGGGGCCGCTTGCAAGGGCGACAGGAAGGAAGCGGCGCGGGAAAGTCTTTTGTGCTGGGCATCTCGACCGGATTGCTGTGGGCGCCATGCGCCGGGCCAATTCTCGGATTGATCCTGACCGGCGCGGCGATTCAGGGCCCCAGCGCCGCCACTTCGTTCCTTTTGCTGGCCTTTGCTCTGGGCGCGGCAACTTCGCTGGGCATGGCGCTGTTTGCCGGCAACCGGGTCTTCTCCGTCATGAAACGTTCGTTGTCATTTGAAGTCTGGATCCGACGCGGATTAGGGGTTGCGGTGATCGCAGGCGTCGCCGCGATCGCGCTGGGCTGGGACACTAATTTGCTGACGAAATTCTCTTTCGTCAACACGGCGAAAACTGAGGAACATCTGATTCACGCTCTGAACACCTCGCAGAAGCCTGTGCTCATGACCGCGAACGCCGCCGAGCCACAGCCTGCGCTCGGCGATGAGGGAGCCTTCCCTGACCTCAGCGGGGCCGTCGCCTGGCTGAATTCCAAACCCCTGAGCGCGAGCGCTCTACGCGGCAAAGTCGTGCTGATTGATTTCTGGACTTATTCCTGCATCAACTGCCTGCGCGCGCTACCCTACGTGGAAGGCTGGGCGGCGAAGTACAAAAATGCCGGTCTGGTCGTGATCGGCGTGCATACTCCGGAGTTCGCCTTCGAGAAAGAACGCGCCAACGTCGAGAAAGCGGTGCGCGACCTGAAGGTCAGCTACCCGGTTGCCATTGATAGCGACTACAAAATCTGGCAGGCGTTCCACAATCAATACTGGCCGGCGCATTACTTCATTGACGGCAAGGGGCGCATTCGCTATCACCACTTCGGCGAGGGCGAGTATGGCGAATCGGAGCGCGTGATTCAGGAATTGCTGAAGGAAAATGGCGCCGGTTCGCTGACGGCGGGGACGATCAGCGTTTCTGGTGATGGAGCCGAGGCAGCGCCGGACAAGGGTGATAATCGCTCGCCCGAAACCTACATCGGCTATGAGCGCGCCCAGCAGTTCGCCTCGTCCGAGCCGATCGCGCAGGATGCGCGGCGAGTCTATACGCCGCTGCCCCGGCTGTCTCTGAATCAATGGGCGCTGGGAGGAAGCTGGAAGGTGAGCGGGGAGAATGCGGCGCTGCAGGCGGCTCCGGGAAAAATTGTTTTCCGCTTTCATGCCCGCGATCTTCACCTGGTGTTGGGAACCGCGAAATCGGGCAAGCCGGTGCGGTTCACCGTAAAGCTGGATGGAACGCCGCCCGGCGAGGATCACGGCGCTGACACGGATGCGGGCGGCGCGGGCGCCGTCCAGGGACATCGCTTGTATCAGCTCATCCGGCAAAAAGGGCCGGTGGAAGACCGCACGTTCGAGATCGATTTTCTTGATCCGGGCGTGCAGGCGTTTGCCTTTACGTTTGGCTAATTGTGAGGAGAAGAAATCTTATGAATCGCAGGCAGTTTTTTGCGAACTCGCTGATCGCGCTGGGCAGTGTGGCTCTGGCGAAATGGATTGTGACTCCGGCTTCGACCGCGGCCAAGGCCAGCCCGCAAGGCGGAAACGACACGGTAAGGATCATCCAGTTTAATGATTCCGGGCAAAAGCTTGGCCCGGCTGCGGTGGAGAAAGTCCACAAGACCGACGCCGAGTGGCAGCGGCAGCTAAGCCCGCTGCAGTTTGAAGTCACGCGCAAAGAAGGCACCGAGCGCGCCTATACCGGCCAATACTATAACCTGCATGATAAGGGATTGTATCGCTGCATCTGTTGCGACAACGCGCTGTTCAGTTCCGATACCAAGTTTGAATCGGGCACCGGATGGCCGAGCTTCTGGGCTCCGATTGCGAAAGAAAATGTGCAGCAGAGAGAAGATATGAGTCTGGGCATGAGCCGGACGGCGGTCTCCTGCGCCGAATGCGACGCCCATCTCGGCCATGTGTTTGACGATGGCCCCAAGCCGACGTATTTGCGCTATTGCATGAATTCCGCGTCGCTGAAGTTTGTAAAACACGGATAGCTTTTCCGATTCAATTTGGACGGGCAAGGACGCCGTCCCCATCGAAGCTACGTGGAAGGGTATAACTTCACGAGATGCGCAAGAAGCCTATGGTTTGTCATCTCGAGGAAAGCGAGAGATCTGCAGTTCTACAGGATCGCGGAGAAACAGCAGATTCCTCGTGCTCTCTCGCCGCGCAGGCGCGGCTGTGAGCGGCTCGGAATGACAATGGAATAGTTTTTTTGCAAGCCTGTTTAGCCGCTGAAGTAACAGCTTCAACCTCCGCTCACCAGCTCCGCGAACTTCTCCAGATCAACATTCCCCCCGGAGACGATCGCCACCACCTTGCCTGGCCCGGCGCGCCCCGACAAAGCGGCGGCCACGGCGCAGGCGGCGGCGCCTTCGATGATCACGCGATTGCGTTCCGCCAGCAGTTTCATCGCGGCCGCTGCCTGGGCGAGCGTGACGACCAGAGATCCATCGAGCAGCTTGCGCGCGGCTTCGAACATGTTCGGAAACACGGTTTTGCTGCCGATGCCGTCCACAAACGATAGCTTGTATTCGACCGTCTGGGGCGATCCCGAAGCGAACGACGCCGCCAGCGGCGCGGCGGTCTCGATCTCGGCGGCATAAACGCGCACCTTCGGGGCCAGCGCCCGCAACACGGCGGCAATGCCGCATGACAAGCCGCCGCCGCCCCAGGGGATTACTACGGCACTGAGATCGGCAAGATCCTCCAGCAACTCCAGCGCGATCGTCCCGTTGCCCGCCATCACGTCAGGATCGTCGAAAGCGTGAATGAATGTTGCTTCTACCCCGGGATACGAACGGGTTTCGAAAGTTCTCCACCAGTCGGCGAACGGGACTTTGATAACGCGGCCGCCCATGCGCTCGACGGCGCGAATTTTGGTGGCAGGTGCAGTTTCGGGAGCGATGATGGTCGCGGGCACCCCGAGCCGCCGCGCGCAAAATGCCACGCCTTGCGCCATGTTGCCGGCGGAGGCAGTTATCACGCCGCGGCTGAGGCGCTCGCGCGGCGTCCGCGCCATGACATTGGCCGCGCCCCGAATTTTGAACGATCCGATCGGCTGCAGGCTTTCCAGTTTCAAATACAGTTCCGTAGGTGAGTCCGTGTTGCAACGCACCAGCGGCGTGCGCAAGGCCGCCGATGCGATGTTCCGGCGCGCTTCTTCCACCTGGGCGAGAGTGATCGGCATGGGATTATCTTACTTCGGCGCAATGAAAACCACAGAGAGAGCACAGCCCCGACCCTACCCCATCCCATCTTCCCGCAACATGCGATACACCAGAAAAACCGGCAGCCCCACAACGTTGAAATAATCGCCCTCAATGCGCGAAATCCAGCGCGAAGCCATCCCCTGAATCGCGTAGGCGCCGGCCTTATCCATCGGTTCGGCAGTCGCGACGTATGCCGCGATCTCGGCGTCGCGAAGTGCCTGCATTGTGACCAGCGTCGTCTCCGAGCGAGTATCTTCGAAGCCCGCCTTCACCAGGCACACTCCCGTCGTGACCTGATGCGTTCTGCCTGAGAGCAGGCGCAACATGCGGGCCGCATCGGCCTCGTCGCGCGGCTTGCCCAGAATCTCGCCCTCGCAAATCACAATCGTGTCCGCGCCGAGCACAACCTCATCCGGCCTCTGTCGGGCCACGGCCAGCGCCTTCTCCCGCGCCAGGCGCTCCGCGCGGTCTCGCGGAAACTCGCCCGGCAACGGGACCTCGGGAATGTCGGCCGCTTGCACTTCGAAGTCAATGCCCGCGTTGCGCAGCAGTTCCTGGCGGCGAGGGGAAGCGGAGGCAAGGATCAACATGAAACTCCGATTCTAGCCGATCAATTCGATGCGATTTCCGAAGGGGTCAAAGATGTGGCATCGGCGCACGCCAGGAATATCGTTGACTTCATTGACTGCAACCGAAGCGCGGCGAAGGCGCTCGATAAGAGTCGGGTAATCGTGGCAGCGCAATGCAGGATGAGCCTTCCTGGCGGGACGAAATTCCTGCTCCACACCCACGTGGATTTGCGCCTCACCGCTCGCGAACCAACATCCGCCGCGTTTGGCAAGATCGGCTGGCTTGGCGATTTCCCTCATACCCAACAGATCGCGATAGAAAGCGCGGGCTTTATCTTCCGAACCGGAGGGCATCGCCAGTTGAACGTGATCAATCGAAGTAAAGGGCAGCATGCGATTTGCTCCGCTGCCCTGCAATTCTAACGGGTGGACGCCGCGCTCGCCTGGGCAGGCTGGCTGTACGCTCTGGCCAGCGAAAGTTCGGTGCTTTGCGAAAGCGCGGGCAGTTCGATGCGGAAGATCGCTCCGCCGTCCGGGCGGTTATGGCAGCTGATCTTGCCGTTGTGTTCCTGAATGATTCCGTAGCAGACGCTGAGCCCGAGTCCGGTCCCTTGGCCGACCGGGCGCGTGGTGTAGAAGGGATCGAAAACGCGCTCCGGTTCCCGCATGCCCGGGCCATCGTCAACAAACTCCAAGATCACTGACTGATCCCCCAGCCGCGTGCTGACCGTCAGCATTCCGCCTTCTCCGCTCATGGCGTGCAGAGCGTTGTTGGTGATGTGCAGGCAGACTTGCAACAGCTGATTGGAATCGCCCAGCACCCGCGGCAGGTCGCTGGCCAGATCGGTATGGACCTGAACATGGCCGCGCAACAGCGGCTGGCCCAGCTTCACCGCGGTTTGCACCAGCGCGTTCACATCGAGCAGAGTTTTTTCCGCCGGAACCTGCTTGGCGAAACTGAGCAAGCTGGAAACCAGCGTCCGGGTACGCCGCACCTGGTATTCAATTTTCTGCGTCAGTTGCCGCTGCTCGGGACTGAGCGCCGTTGCCGCCAATAGATCCGTGTACCCCATCATGGCGGTAAGCGGATTATTCAATTCGTGCGCCGCGCCGCCCACCAACTGTCCGAGCGAAGCCAGTTTCTCCGATTGCACCAGTTGCGCCTGCACCCGCCGCAGATTCTCAAATGCTTCCTGGGAAGAATTCAGCAGACGCAACAATTCAAGGTCGAGAAAGTGCTGTTTAAGGAAGACCAGGATTCCCATCACCAGCATGCTGCCCAGAGTAAGAACGAGGCGGAACATGCGCACCGGCTGCGGAATCCCGACATCGAACACCGACCACGCCACAAACGACGGCAGGGAGAAGGTCGCAATCATGCCCAGCCGCGTCACCCAGACTCCGTGGGTTACGCGCGGGCTGGCCGGCTGCTGCTCGGGGGAAGCCTTGCACGCCCAAAGAGCGATCGGCGTAATCCATGCCATCGAGATGGCTAGGGGAACGTCGTAGATGCTGCCGGAAAAATAGACTTTTCTCTCGATGGCCCAATTGGCCAAGTACGAACTTAAGCTGTAAGTCAGGCTGGCCAGGAACCAGTTGGCGTACATCGCCCTCCAGGCGCCGCGGCTGCGGTAGCAAAGCAATACCAGCCCGATCAGGAACACAATCTTTTCGGTCAGATAAAGAGTGTTGAGGTTGTGCTCATAAGTCGTCTCGTTGCGAAAAACGTATTGCCACGGAATCACCGTAAACAGGTAGAGATAGAGCCACCACACCAGCAACATGACGAAATCGAGCGATCCCAGGCGCGTTGCGCGATGGTCCTGCTGAGCATGCGGCTGCATGGCGAGCGCGGCCGTCATCGGCACCAGGTGCAGGAACAGCACCACATCGCCCGCGAAGGGGTTGGGAACATCGCGGCGCAGGAAAATCTCGAAGACCGACCAGAGAACTTGATAGGAAGCCCAGAAGCCGACTCCCAACATCATCAGGCCCCAGAACAGCCGTATGCGGCCACGTGTGGCCAGGACGTTGGGAACGATCGCCACCGTGCCCGAAACCAGCAAGGCGAGCTGGATGAGATCGGTGGTCGCAACCAGGGCAAAGCCGCGGCGCAATACCAGCGAAGCCGCAGCCTGGACGCACACCAGGCCGGCGGCCGCCATAATCCACAACTGGGAGCGCCGGGAGAGATTCATGCCGTTACCAATTCTTAGGCATATGAGTCAACGCCGAAAGTTACTTCGGTAACGTCGCCGTGGCGGGTCGCGGTAGCCCATGGGAAAGCGTGCGCTGCCATTGGCTTACAGCGGACAAACGGAAGTTTCGCTTGCTATGCGGTCGGTTGGGCCAATAATATCCCAGCAGAATTGCATTTAGTTTGGTGGCTTTGCGTGTCCTTTCAAGCGCTGCAAGATCGGTTTCTTTGGCGGCTGCGGGCGCCGCTGAGTGCGGGCGAGGTTCGCCGCACCGAGCGCTGGCTGGCCAGCGCGCGAGTATTCCTGGCCGTCTCTTCGGTGGTGGCAATCTGGCTCGATCCCGGAGAAATCCGCTACTCGCCGTGGGTTTACTGGGTGCTGGTTTTCTACATCGTCCACGGTGTCGTCATCATGCTGCTGGTGCGCTTTCGCCAGCAATCCACGGTGGCCTTCCGGGTTCTGGCGCACGCCGCCGATATCCTTTGGCCGGCACTGATCTCGGTTTTCGCCACCGCGCAAAGTAATCCCTTCTTCCTGTTCTTTGTTTTTGTGCTCGCCGCCGCCGCCTACCGCTGGGGCCTGTGGGAGACGCTGGGCACCGCGACCATGGCAGTGTTGCTGCTGTGGTTTGAAAGCCTGATGTTCCATGCCGGCTTCATCACCTGGCTGAATGGCGTGTTGGTCAACCATGGCTGGCTTCCTTTGCAAGTGGATCTGGCCGATTACGAGCCCAAACGCCTGTTTATGCGTTCGATCTACCTCCTGGTGTTGGGCTTGCTTCTGGGATACCTGGCCGAACAGCAGAAGCAGCTGCGGGCGGAAAAAGCCGTCATCGCGCGAACCCTGAGCCGCGCCCGCGTGGAATCCGGCCTGACGGGAACGCTGCAGGAGATTGCCGGCGAGATGGTGTCCATGTACGGCTCCAAGCACATGGTGATTGCATCGCAGGAAGTCAGGAGCCATCACCTGTTTGTCGGCGAGTTGCGCTGTGAAAACGGCGACCCCGCTTTTCACTGGCTCGATCCCGTCGCCAGCGACCGCCAGCTTTATCTTTACGATTCTCCCGGCGTCGCCTGTTACGCGTGGCGCAGGAGCTGGAATGACGGAGAGCAATTTTCGGTTCTCGCGCTGGATCAGGAGGGCGCGAAGGTTCGCGATCTCGATCCCCAGTTCTTAACCCGCCTGGCGGAGAAATATGACTTCCGCGGACTGGCAACGGTTTCCTTCGCGTTTGGCCATGAGTGGACAGGAAGGATTTTTCTGCTCGATCCCGGCCTTGCGGGCGACACTGAGGAGGAGTTGCGCTTCCTGCAGGAACTGGTGCGGCAGGTGGGGCCGGCGGTGTATAACGTACTCTTGCTCCGCCGCCTTCGTTTGCGCGCCGGAGCGGTGGAGCGGGCGCGCTTCGCCAGAGAATTACATGATGGCGCGGTACAATCCCTGATCGCGGTGGAAATGCAGGTGGACGTTCTGCGCCGTCAGTCCACCGTAAAGCCTGCGCTGGTGACCGAAGAACTTGGCCGCATCCAGGGCCTGTTGCGGGAAGAAGTGCTCAAACTGCGCGAACTCATGCAGCAGATGAAGACTCTGGATGTGGATTCCAAGAAGATTCTGGGCCTGCTGGCGGACACGGTGGAACGCTTCCAGCGGGAAACGGGAATCAATGCCCGCTTCTTCTCGCAGGTGGAGGAGCTGAACATGCCGCAGCCGGTATGCCGGGAACTGGCCCGCATTGTGCAGGAAGCTCTGGTGAATGTGCGCAAGCACAGCCACGCGCGGCAAGTGCTGGTGCGCCTGACCACCGATCATGGCGCCTGCAATGTAACCATCGAAGACGATGGCCGCGGTTTTCCCTTCAGCGGGCGGCTTTCGCAGGATGAGTTAGAAGCTACCGGCAAAGGGCCTCTGGTGATCAAGGAGCGGGTACGTGTGATTGATGGCGAACTCACGATAGAATCAACTCCGGGCCAAGGTTCACGTTTGGAGATTTCCATTCCTCAGCGCCGGGACGCAGCCTATGGATAACCGACGTTTACAACCTGTCCGCATCGTAATTGCCGACGATCATCCGATCTTCCGCGATGGTCTGCGGCGCCTTCTGGAAACCGAGCCGGACCTGAAGGTGATCGGCGAAGCCTGCGACGGCGCCGAGGCCGTCAAGCTGGCGCGCCAGCTCAAGCCCGATATCCTGCTGCTCGATCTGGCGATGCCGCGCCATCCCGGCCTTGAGGCCCTGCGGGAAATGAGTTCCGTCACCGGCGCGAATCCGGTGCGTGTGATCCTGCTGACGGCGGCCGCGGAAAAGAACCAGATCGTCGAAGCGTTGCAGCTTGGCGCCCGCGGCGTCGTGCTCAAGGATTCGGCGACCCAACTGTTGCTCAAAGCCATCCACACCGTCATGAATGGCGAATACTGGGTCGGTCGGGAGAGTGTTTCCAACCTGGTGCAGTATCTGCGTACCCTGGTTCAATCCTCCGGCGAGGAAGCTCGCCGGAGGAAATTCGGGCTTACGCCGCGGGAACTGGAAATCGTCTCCGCCGTCGTCGCCGGCTACTCGAATAAAGAAACGGCGGAACACTTCAAGATCAGCGAAGATACGGTGAAGCATCACCTGAGCAATATTTTCGATAAACTGGGCGTTTCCACCCGGCTGGAACTGGCGCTTTTCGCCGTAAATCAGTCTTTGCCTTTAAAACCCATCGCTTGACATATAGCACCTTCGTGCTATAGCCCAACACCTCCGGGCCATTGGCCACAAGCCCACTGAAAAACTAGGCTTAAGTTGCCGTACTGGATTTGGGTATTGCTTTCGATTTCCCAGAGAAGAGAAGGGACTCGAATTGGATCCGATGGCGACTGGGAAATCTGGAGGAGAAGGCCCGTGGCGAAGTTTTTCCATCAACTGTGGTCTGACGAACAAGGCCAGGATGTGGCGGAATATGCCGTGATGTTGGCGGTGGTTCTGGTCATCGTGGTAGGCACAATTCGCTTAATTGGCGGCAACGCCAACAACGTGTTCTCGTCGGTGGCGAGCTCGATCGGTCAGTAGGGTTCTGCAACACCGCTCAACACAACTGCTCCGCCCCGAAGTCCGCTCTCCGCTTTCTCCTCGCTAGTTCTATCCTCAAAAAAGACGCCGTCGTCTAACGCGCTTCGGCAGAACTGGGGTGCTGCTCGCTCGCGAATCGCGTGAGCTCGGGCGGAAAAGCCTGCAGTTCAAAGGGATCGTCTGGCTCGCTGAGTTTTCTTTGTGGCGACGAGGACTTCTTGAACGTGGCGCGGTTGCTCCAGGGATTCACTTCAATTCCTGTCGTGGGCAGCATTGTTTCCATCGGAGAGCGCGCCGGCGGCGATCCTTCGGCAGAACTCGCGGCAAGGGTCGAGTCTTCATTCACCAGGCTGTCGCCCAGATGCGGCCGAAGCAGGCTCTTCATCTCTGACGCGTAATTCCGCACCGCGCGCAGCAGCAACCGGGCATTCGCCAGATCGCCGTCGTAAGGCGAATGGGCAATTAACGCCGATGCCTTCCGAGCCGCCGCCTCTTCGTCTTTGGGATTGTGCCGGAAGTTCAAGCGCTCGAAGGTGTCTTCATCGGGAAAGAACATGCGATCGTTGAAGGCGAACTTGGTGTCCAGGTTATGTCCCAGAGAAATGTGGCCGATTTCGTGGGCGAGGATCAGCGCCAGCGAGGCCTCGTCGGGCAACGCGTCGAGCAAACCGCGGCTGAGCAGGATGGTGTGCCCAATGGTGAATGATTCCAGCGGCGAAATCAGCAGAATGCGAATCCTGACCGGCGGCTCGATTCTCAAAACATTCGAGACCATCAGGCGATTGGCCACGGTCAAAAGCGAGCGTTCCACCGGCCCGGGCGGAGCGATCAGGCCCACCTTTTCCAGTTGTTCGATCGCGTTTTCTTCCGCTTCACTTTCCCATTGGCGCTGGCCTTCGACGGGGGCATTTTCACTCGAACCTTCGGCTTCATCGGCAACCTCGGGAGATTCCACGGTGATGTGAGTGAACTCCTGAATGCGCTTCAGTTGATCCGGTTCGTACCCCCAAAGCCGCGTCTGCGCCTTGAAGCGAAGTTTCCGGTCCAGAGCGTGGCGCAGCGGCAGTTCTTCGCTGTAGATATAAGCCGGGAGCCAAAGACCGGGTTGAAGATTCATGCGCCAGCTGGAAAAGTGGACGTAATAATCGAAGCGCGGCCGCGGCGTGTAGGTGCCTTCAAAGCGCACGATGTTGTAGCCTTGATCTTCCACCCATATCTGTCCCTGAAAGCGTCCGGTGCCGGTGTCTCTTTTCGGGGTGACTTTGAGCACCAGACAGCGGATTTCGCCCAGGTATTCCGAACGCACCAAGCTGAAATCGTAATATTTGCGCTCCAGGTCATCGTCGAGAAGCGCCATCTGGGCGAAACCCAGCGGCAGAAATTGCAGCCGGTAAAGCGCGGGCAACCGCGAGAGCGTGCTCTTCTGCAAGCTCGCCTGGCCGAGCAGGGAACGATCTTTCGTCGGCGCGTTCAGATCAAGCCGGCCGAGGAAATAGCGATCGCCGGCAGGCGCCATTGTTCCCCTTCGGAGTCTGAAAGTTTGAATGTAGGTTTCCACCAGCGGGCGAAAGCCGCGCATGGCAGCGACAAAAAAATGCTGATGGGCGATAACCCGGTCAATCACTTGCTGGAGCGATGCGGAGGCCGGCAGAGCAACGGACTGCACGTTGGCGGATTCGGGCTGCGCCGCGGGGTTCTCTTTTCCCCACGCGACGACAGCAACCCAGAGCATCACAAGCGCCAGCAATGACACTGATCGCAGGCAGAGAACGACCTGCGATCGAAACTGCGCTTGGTACGGAATGGGCTGGCAGGCTTTCACCGGGCGTCTGGATGAAGAAATCTTAGCAAGGAACGTCGTCCCTGAGGTTATACAGCAGGGTACGCGCGCGAGGTAACGGCAAGGGGATAGACGCTGGCTTCCCAAGGGATGGCCGGTTCCAGCGGGGTTTCGGAGCCCCGACGACCCGGACTCGCGCGGAGCTGCAATTTCAATAGCTTACAGGCATTTCGCGAAAACGCCTCTCTGCCGCTGCCATTGCGCGTTCGAATCCGCGTCTGGAATGCCGTTTCTTTGCATTTGGCGAGCCGCAGAGGCGCGTCAGCGACCGGGGATAGGGCAAAGGCCATTTCGAGAAGGCGATCGCTCAGAGCGCTCCGCAGGCCACTCAGCGTTGATTATTAGCTTTGAGCTATTTTACGGAGCCTTATACCTTGCGCTCCAACAAGTTACGCTAGCAATGAATGATTTTCGGGCTTTGGATGCCGCGCGTTGCGTTGCGCGTATCCACGACCAGCTGCGATTCCTTCACGATGCGGGCGTAATCGTAATCGGAGTGATCGGTGACGATGAGCGCGCAATCGTACTGGCCGAGGTTGTCGAGCGGAGCGCATTTCATCTGCAGATCGTACTTGCGCCCTTTGCCGACGGTCGGGAAATAAGGGTCGTTGTAGCTGACTTGCGCGCCTTCTTTTTGCAACAGCTCGATGATGGTCAGCGACGGAGATTCACGCAGATCGTCAATGTCTTTCTTGTAGGCCAGGCCGAGGACGAGAATCTTCGAGCCGTTCAGCGCCTTGCGATGCCGGTTCAGAGCTTTGCCCACCGATTCCAGCACGTGATACGGCATGCTGGTGTTGATCTCCCCGGCAAGCTCGATGAAGCGGGTGTTGAAATCCCACTCCTTGGCTTTCCACGAAAGATAGTACGGATCCACCGGGATGCAGTGGCCGCCGAGGCCGGGCCCCGGATAGAAAGGCTGAAATCCGAAGGGCTTGGTGGACGCGGCTTCAATCACCTCCCAGATGTCGAGGCCCATGCGCAGCGATAACAGCTTCAGTTCATTGACCAGCGCGATGTTTACGCAGCGGTAAATGTTTTCGAGCAGCTTGGTCATCTCCGCCGCGGCCGGTGAAGAGACGCGCACGATGCGGTTGAAGATTGCACCGTAGAGAGCCGCAGACAGTTCCGAGGCTTTGGCGTCGAGACCGCCGACCACTTTGGGAATGTCGCGCCGCGCCACGCTGGTGTTGCCCGGATCTTCGCGCTCGGGCGAGAAGGCGACGTAAAATTCCTGCGCGCTGTCGGCTCCGCCGCGCGAGGCTTTCAGGCCATGAGCGTTACCCTTCTCCAGGATGGGAATCAGGATCTCTTCGGTCGTGCCGGGATAGGTTGTGCTCTCCAGAATCACCAGGTGCCCGGCGCGCAGGTGCGGCGCAATGGCTTTGGCGGTTTCGGTGATGAAACTCAGGTCAGGTTCGCGGTATTCATCGAGCGGCGTCGGGACGCAGACGATAATAGCGTCCATCGCGGTCAGGCGCGAGTAGTCCGCGGTCGCGCTGAAACCCTGCGCTTTGGCGGCTTGAATTTCCGTCGCCGGAATGCGGAAGATGTAAGAGCCCCCTTGATCGAGCGTGGAAACTTTGCGGGCATCTATGTCGAAGCCGGTGACGGGAAATTTCTGCTCCGTGTAGAGCAGAGCCAGAGGCAGGCCGACATAACCGAGTCCGATGACTGCAACCCGTGCCTGTTTCTGCTCAATTTTGGCTTTCAGTCCGGAGAATAAAGTCGCGGATGCCGTTTGTGTTGTCATGTTTTCAGGAATATGGGATCAGCTTAAATTTTAGCATGATGCGGAAGAAACCCTGCGCCAGGATAGTGGCGGAGGCTGGATAACTTTGGTCCCGATAGCGCGCTGCCGCCCGCATCTTGTACACTCTAGCCATCGCTCGGGCCCGCCTGATGCGTTCGCTGCGCGATTCGCATCCTACTAATCACGCGTGGGAGTGCCTGCTGAAGGAATACGGCAGTGACAAAAACCGCGGTACAACATTCCGGCAAGCTTCCCGCGGAGGTCACGACTCGGTTGCGGGCGATGGCTCACGACCTGAGCAATGCGCTCGAGACCATTCTGCAGGCGTCGTATCTCCTGAGCCAGGCGAAGCTGGAAGGCAACTGCAAGAAGTGGACAAACCTGATTGACACCGCGGCGAAAGACGCGGCTCGCCTGAATCGCGAAATCCGGGAAGTCTTGAAGTCGCAAGCCTAGCTGAAGGAAGTTCCGATGGAGCCTCCGATCCAGGCCGGGCGCCCGTGCGGAGCGATTTACCCTTCCAACTTGGCCGCCATCGTGATGTTGGCCTTGAGCACCTTCGAGACCGGGCAACCGCTCTTGGCGTTGTCGGCGGCTTTTTGAAACGCGGCCTGATCGGCGCCGGGAACATGCGCCACCACATCCAAGTGTACCGCGGTGATGGTCCAGCCCGAATCGAGTTTTTCCATGGTGAGCGTGGCCGAAGTCTCGATGCTCGAGGGCGTCAGATTGGCTCCGCTGAGCTGCGCCGAAAGCGCCATGGAGAAACAAGCGGCGTGCGCCGCGGCGATCAACTCTTCCGGATTGGTTCCCGGAGTATTTTCGAAGCGCGTGGCAAAGGAATAAGGCGTGTTATTCAAAACGCCACTGGCTGAGGAAACCGCGCCTTTGCCATCTTTCAACGCGCCCTTCCACACTGCACTGGCCTTGCGTTGCATATTTTCTCCTCAAGATGAAGTCGTGGGTCTCCATTCTACAGGTTTCTCTCGACGGGGAAAATTTGGCCAGCAGAGAATTCCGCGCGAATACGGCAAACAACCGATTGAACCTTCCGCCCGCTTTTCCTACTCTTGAAATGTTGGGTTGGAAATCGTCGGAGGCCGCAATGAATATCAGAGGCACGGTCACAGTCGGATGAGAATTGCCCAGGTAGCGCCACTTTATGAGCCGGTTCCGCCGCATGGATATGGGGGAACCGAGCGGGTCGTTTCCTGGCTTACCGAGGAATTGGTTCGCCAGGGCCATCAGGTTACCCTGTTTGCCAGCGGCGATTCGCTGACCCATGCCACTCTGGTCCCGGGTTGCGCGCGAGCCTTGCGCACCAACCCATTCTGTCAGGATACGCTGGCACACCACATTCTGATGCTGGAGCAAGTGCGCCAACTGAGCGACGAATTCGACATCATCCACTTCCATATTGATTACCTTCATTTTCCGTTGAGCCGCCAGTCCGGCCTGCGCCAGATCACCACTCTGCACGGCCGTCTCGATCTCCCGGACCTGAAGCCGCTCTACCGGGAATTCGCCGACATGCCCGTGGTTTCAATTTCTCTCAGTCAGCGCGGCCCGCTTCCCGAGGCGAACTGGGTGGGCAACGTCTATCACGGCCTGCCGGAGACTTCTCTGCCCTTTCACGAAGGCCCAGGAAGTTACTTGGCCTTCATCGGGCGCATTTCGCCGGAGAAGCGGCCGGACCGCGCCATTGAAATCGCCACCCGCGCCGGAATGCGTCTGAAGATTGCGGCCAAAGTGGACCGCGCGGACCGGGAATATTTCGAGCACGTTGTCCGCCCCCTGTTGAGCGAGCCGAACATAGAATTCATCGGCGAGATTGGCGACGAGCAGAAAGCCGATTTTCTGGGAAACGCAATTGCCTCTCTCGCTCCGATTGACTGGCCGGAGCCATTCGGCCTGAACATGATCGAAGCGATGGCCTGCGGGACGCCGACCATCGCGTTTGACTGTGGCTCGGTGCCGGAACTGATTGCAGACGGGGTCAGCGGCATCATCGTGCACAGCGTAGAAGAGGCCGTTCAAGCCGTGAAACATGCGGCCGTGCTCTCGCGGCGCGCCTGCCGGAACACCTTTGAACAGCGCTTTACCGCCCGACGCATGGCGGACGACTATCTTGAAATTTACGAACGGATTCTCTCCGGCGACGCGGGTTACGACGCGCCTGAACTCTCGGAGAATCAGGTTCTGGACCTGCTGAACGAGGACGCGGCGTAACCTTGCCTGACATCATCCAACTGGAAAATCAGTTCTACGTCCTGGCGACCTCGTCGCTGGCCGACGATCGCACCCGGGTCCTGAAATATGGCGAGGGCTTCGCCGTGTTCAACCGGCTGGGCGATATCGAAGGCCTGGGAATGGGCGAGCAGGGCCTGTATCACCGCGGCACTCGCTATTTGTCGCGGCTGGCGCTGCGCATGGATGGAACTGTTCCCCAGTTGCTGCGTTCCACTATCCATGAAGACGACGCCTTCTTCACCGTGGACATGATGAACTCCGACGTGTACGAGGCAGGGCGCCTGGTCGTCGCCCGGGGATCGCTGCATCTTTTTCGCTCCAAATTTCTATGGCGCGGCGTCTGTTACGAGAAAATAAGAATTTCGAATTTCGGGCTGGCCGCTCTCGATACTTCAATCTGCGTCCAATTCGCGGCCGATTTTGCCGACGTGTTTCAAGTTCGCGGCATGGAGCGGCAAGCCGCGGGAACGACGCTGCCTCCTGAAGTGCGAGATGGCCAAGTGACCTTCTGCTACCGCGGCCGGGATCACGAGTTGCGACGCACCCGATTGCAGTTCTCGCCGGAACCGGCCACGCTGACGGCGGATTCCGCCGCCTATTCACTTTCGCTCGCACCGCGCGAGGAAGCATCGCTGACCCTCGCCATCGCTTGCGAACATGAAAATGACCGCGTGGCGACGCTGGCTTTCGATGACGCGCTGAATGAATCCGTGCGAGAGCTGGAGCAACTGCGCTCGCGATTCTGTGCGGTCACCAGCCCGCATCAGCATTTCAACCGCTGGTTTTCGCGGTCGCGGGCCGACGTCATCATGATGATCAGCGGGAACCCGCAGGGCGCGTATCCCTACGCCGGGGTTCCATGGTTCAGCACAGTTTTTGGGCGCGATGCCCTGATCACGGCCATGCAGTGCCTGTGGGCGGCGCCATGGATTGCCGAGAGCGTGCTGAAATTTCTGGCGCTTCATCAGGCGGTTGAAACCATCCCCGAGCAGGAGGCCGAGCCGGGCAAGATTCTTCACGAGATGCGCCACGGGGAAATGGCGAACCTGAAAGAAGTTCCCTTCGGCCTCTACTATGGGAGTGTGGACGCCACTCCGCTTTTCGTATGGCTCGCCGGCCGGCATTTCGAACTCACGGAAGATCGCCCCTTTCTGGAAAGCATCTGGCCGAACATTCTGGCGGCGCTCGATTGGGTTGACCATTTTGGCGACGCAGATGGCGATGGTTTCGTCGAGTATCAGGCGAAATCTGAAAAAGGGCTGACTCATCAGGGATGGAAGGATTCCGGTGACGCTGTCTTCCATGCGGATGGATCACTCGCGGCTGCGCCCATCGCGCTGTGCGAGGTGCAAGGCTACGTTTACGCTGCGAAAATGGCGGCATCGCAAATGGCCGCCAGCCTGGGGCGGCAAGAGCTGTCGAACAAACTGAGAGTGCAGGCGAAGCAATTGCAGCAGAAATTCGAGAACGAGTTCTGGGACGAAGCTCTGGGCTGTTACGTGCTCGCGCTGGATGGGCAGAAGCAGGCCTGCCGCGTCCGCACTTCCAATGCCGGTCATGCGCTGTGGACCGGGATCGCAAGCCCGGAACGGGCGGGGCGCCTGAAATCCATGCTCTCGCATGAAAGCCTCAACTGTGGCTGGGGCATTCGCACGGTGAGCAGCGACGAGCGCCGCTACAATCCGATGTCGTACCACAACGGCTCGGTATGGCCGCACGACAACTCCATCATTGCGGCCGGCCTCGCTGGCTACGGGTTCAAAGAAGAAGCGGGCAGGCTGCTGACTTCCATTCTAGAGGCCAGCACATTCGTGCAACTGAACCGGCTTCCGGAATTGTTCTGCGGCTTTCATAAGCGTCCCGGCGTTGACGGACCAACCCTGTATCCGGTTGCCTGCTCTCCCCAGGCCTGGTCGGCGGGAGCGGCCTATCTGTTCCTGAACGCGTGCCTCGGAATCAGTTTCCTCAGCCCGCAGAAGACGATCCGCTTCTCGGCGCCTCACCTGCCGGCCATCCTTGACAGGATCACATTGAACGGTCTGCAGGTGGGCGGCGCTTCCGCCGACCTGCGGATTTACCGTGTCGCCGAGCGTATCGAGGTGGAGACGCTGCGCAGCCGGGGAAACGTGCGTGTCGAAGTGGTCGAATAAAAAGAACGCGAAAACGCATTTCCCCGGACAGCCATCCAATGCCCAGCGAATTCGTCGCGAAATGCAAAACGACGCGCGGCAAGCCCAGACAATCGTAACCTTTCAAGAAACGAAGATGACGCTGACGTTGTCGTGGACTGAAATCGGATTGCGGCTGGCGCTGTCATTTGTCGCCGGAGGGCTGATCGGACTAAACCGCACCGAACATGGCCGTCCTGCCGGCCTGCGGACGAATATTCTGGTTTCGCTCGCCGCCTGTGTCGCCATGTTGCAAGCCAACTTGCTGATGCCGACCACGGGCAAGACGTCCGACTCATTCGTGGTTCTCGACCTGATGCGCCTGCCGCTCGGTATTTTGTCAGGCATGGGTTTCATCGGCGGCGGGGCGATTCTCCGCAAGGACAGCCTGGTGCTCGGGGTTACGACCGCAGCCACACTCTGGTTCGTTACCGTCATCGGTTTGTGCTTTGGTGGCGGCCAGCTTGGCCTGGGGTCCACGGCAACAGTTCTGGCGATCCTGGTTCTTTGGCTTCTGAGATGGCTGGAACAATGGATGCCTCGCGATCATCAAGGCACGCTGACCGTGACCACAACCGGAGATGCCTTGAGTGAAGAGGACATTCGAGCTGCGCTACAGCTCGCTGATTGCAAAATCTCCGCCGCCGCCAGGGTTTATGCGGCGGAGACGAAGCTGAACGAAATGCGGCTTGAAGTGCGCTGGCGTGCCCCCAAAGAGGAGACTCTCACTCCAGCCTTCTTCGAACTCCTGGCCCGACGAGAAGGCGTGCAGCGAGTGGACTGGAGGACCTGACCTGGCTTGCCCTGGATCCCGCAAGGTGCTTCCCCTGGACCGGATCCCCGTGAAATGACATCCAACTCGATTGATGACATTACCTACCATGCTGCTCGGCCCGCGATTGCTCGCTGCGCTGTCGCTCCGGCTGCGGCTGCTGCATCTGCGCAGCCTCGGCCAGATCGTCGTTGGCATCGCCGACAATTCCATCGTGCCTCTTCCCGGCAGCATGGACGTATTCACCATCTGGCTGGCCGCGAGCAGGCCGCGGCTTTGGTTTTATTACGCCATCATGGGCACGGTCGGATCGCTGATCGGCGGCTACTTCACCTATCTGCTGGCACGAGCGGGCGGCAAGCAGGCCCTGGAACGAAGATTGCGCAAGAAGCAAGCGCAACGAGTCTATCGGCAGTTCGATCGCTGGGGAGCGGGCGCGGTGGCGATTCCGGCGCTTTTGCCGCCGCCATTCCCAATCGTCCCTTCCCTGCTGGCGGCCGGCGCGTTGCAGTTTCCTCCCAGGCGGTTCCTGGGCGCGCTGGCGCTGGGCCGGGGGATTCGCTTTATCGTCGTCGCTGGGCTGGGAGCGTTTTACGGCAGCGCGATCGTCGGTTTTTTCTCGCAGTATTACAAGCCGGCGCTGCTCATCCTGATCGGGCTGGCAGTGCTGGCAAGTCTGGCAGGTCTGGTGGAATACTCGCGGCGGCGGAACGCGTCTGGGTGAAAGCTGAAGGTACGATTACCACAGAGCCAGGGAGACACAGAGAAGCTTGGCATCGCCCGTCCACCACAGCATCCAGACTAAGCAGCTGGCTTGATTCCCGTTTCGGGACCCTGTGAAATCCTATGGGCACAGAAAGAGCTAGATTGATCATTCTTGGAATTGGGTGATGTTGAATAATAGTAATGTGAAACCAGAAGAGCTCACGTTGGGACAGATATTGTCCGTCGGTTGCCCTATGTGCGGGGCTAAACCGAAACAAAAATGCACGCTAAGCACAGGACATCCGTCGATCAAGACGCATCTCGACCGGGGCTTCGCCGCTGCTAAGGTTTCCCGCCCGGAGAACTCTGGACAGGCCGCCCTGCGCACCCTGAAGGCAGTTACCAGCCATGGCCTTCGCGTGCTTTTCCAACACAAGTAGCGCTTCCCAGGGGCCGCTTTTACACTACACGGCGGCCGCTCACCAAGTTCACTACCAGGACCACCAAGGCAACTACCAGTAGCAAGTGGATCAGACCGCCGGCCACATGAAGGCTGAAACCCAACACGTCGGGATAGGCGCAGAAGACTATCGGCTGCTCGCTGGGCTCAGCAAACCGTAGCTCCGGAAACAAGACGGAGGAGCCGCGAATCTCGCTGCCCCTCCGTGGTTGTTACAGCAACTTGTTGGCGTTAGTTGGTGTGGCGCTCGACCACGCTGGCCGAGGCATCGCGATCCTGCCCCTCGGTCTGCACGATCACACCGTCAAACGGGGTCGCTCCTACGTAGTGACCATGTACCACGCTGATGCGGCGCAGAGGATACCCGGAGTCCGGGCCGCGGCGCCAGTTCTGGCCGTTGTCATCGCTTTCAAAGACGACGCCGGTTTCGGTGCTGGTGGCCATCAGCCGTTTGCTCTCCGTGTCATAGGTGATGGAACTGATGTTCTTATCCGGCAAGCCGTTCTGCATGTGCTCCCAGCCGGCGCCCGAGTTCGGGCTGCGGTAGGCGCCTTCGCGCGAGGCGATCATGATCTGGCCATCCGGGGTAACGGTCACGCCGTGGATTCCACTCAGGTACGACGCCACGGTGCATTGCTTCCAGGTCTTGCCGCTGTCGGTCGAAACCAGAACATCGTTGCGCGTAGCCGCGGCCCACAACTCGCCGTCGCCTTTCACGGAAACGAAGTCCTGCTTGCCCATGACCGGCCCGCCGGACCAACTCTTGCCCTGGTTGGAGCTCGTGTAGATTCCAGCCGAAGTCGCAGCCAGCCAGCGCGCCGGAGTGATATCAATCTCGTTCACGCGGGCGGTCAGGATGGTCCGGACGTCCGTCTTGGTGGCCTTTCTGGTTTTGCTGGCGCGGGTAAGTTTTTGCGTGACGATGGTATTGATCGGCGTCCAGGTCGAGGCGTTGCGCGCCATCATGAACATGCCGCGATTGGTGCCCGCCACCAGTTCGCCGTTCGCCGTCTGCTGCAGAGTGAAGACATCGCGCCCATCCAGGCCCGCGCTCTTCTGTGTCCAGTGTTGTCCGCCGTCGTGGGAAGCGAACACGCCGCCCATCTCGCGGTCATTCACGACGCCGACGTAGATGGTGTTGAAGTCGCTCTTATCGGCCACGATCGCGGTTACGTAGCGATGCGTGTAGCCATGGTTCGAAGCGGTGAAGGTGTGGGCACTGTCATCGCTCGCCAGAACGCCCCCGCGATCCGTTGCCAGCAGCACCCGCTGCGAGTTGCGCGGATCCACCATAACATCGTTCACCACCACTTCCGGATTGCTGGTGCGCTTCCAGGTCTTGCCAGCATCGCTCGTCTGCCACAGACCCTCGGTGGTGCCTGCGTAAACGATCTCGGGATGCGTCGGGTCCTGCTTCAGCACGCGCGTGCGCCGCGCCGAAAACGGAATGCCTTGCACCTTGTGGAACATTTCGCCGGCGTCGTCGCTCTTATAGATACCCGAGCAAGCGCTGGCGTAAACGACGGACGGATTCGTGGTGTCCACGATGATCGAGAACACGTCGGAATCGTCAATCATACCTTTGTTGATGTGGTGCCAGTTGGCGCCGCCATTCTCAGTCTTCCAGGCCAGATGCCAGGTGCCGGCATAAACCGTGTCAGAGTTCTTGGGATCCACGGCCACCGACTCGATGTTGTGAATTTCCTGATTGGAGGAAGAAATCTTGGTCCAGCTCTTGCCGCCATTCGTGGTGCGGAAGACTCCGTCGAGCGCTCCCACGACCATCGTCTTGGAATCGGAGGTGGAAATCGTCATGGCGCGGATGGATTTGCCATGCATCTCTGGAGTCGTCTCCCAGTTCTTTCCGCCATCCGTCGTATACAAGAGATCGCCGGTCTGCTGGTTCTCCACGCTCCAGACCGCGGCATACATCTTGTTCGAGTCTTGAGGATTGATCACGAGGTGATCAATGACGTAGTCATCGCCTGCGCCCAGGTGAGTCAAACGCGCCCAGTTGTGGCCGCCGTCGTTCGAAACAAAAAGCGTGCCCGTGCTGGTGCCCAGGAAGATGTGGTCCGGATTTTGCGGATCGTACGTGAGGCTGCGGACATCGCCGCCATCAGGCCCCAGCGCCGTCCACTGCCCGGCCCAGAGCGTGGCCGTGCCGAGCAGAATAACCGCCATAAGCAGCAAGAACTTACGGCTCATCAGACATCTAGATTCAGAAATCATAGATCGGTTTGCCCCTAAACAGAGAAATGCCATCGGGGCCAAGGGTGACAGGGTAACATGCGCGAAGCAAGTTACCGAAGGGAAGGAACAGGCGGCGGTGCTACGGTGGATGCGGCTGGAAGACGCGCGGAGGGCCGGAAATGCCTTGAGGCCTGTTCATCCTCCCCCTCACAAACGCGCCGCGATGGCGGCCGCCATTTTCTCGGCGGCGCTTACACCCACCCCGCTGACGCGCAAGTCAATATTCACCAGCACATCTCCCTTGCGCATCATCAGGCCTGAACCAGCCGGCGCGATATAGGCTTCATCGCCAAGGCCAGGCACGGACTGGTAGGTTTGCATGCCGGCGACCATTTTCATCGCACCGCGCGTCAGCCCCATCGCCATATTTCCGCCTTGCCAGGTGTAATCAATGGCGAACTGGTGGTTGCCGCCGGGGCCATAGGTGTATTCGCAGGTATTGCCGGACGGCTCTGCTTTCCCGACCGGTTGGCCCAAAATGCGTCCGACTTCACTGGCGGAAAGGAACGAGCACGGCTCTCGGCTGCCGGTATACGCCGGAGCATTCCCGCCCATCTCCTGGGTGAATTCATGGGCCTTTTTCCTTACCCGGTAGGCGACGTAGAAACAGCTCCCGGCCACCAGCAGCATGAGAAACACGATCACGGACACGATAATGAGAATGACCTTGACCGCCGTGTTTCCCCCTTGGCTCGGCGCTGCAACCGGCACGACGGCGCTGGGCGTGATCGGCACCGCTGGCGGAGCAGGCGGCGCGGCAGCCGCGGACACGCCGGCTACGGCAGCGCCGCACTTGGAACAGAACTTCGTCCCCGGAGCCACCGGCGATCCACACTGCACGCAGAATGCGGCCATCTCTCACCTCCGTGAGCAGGCCGCATATTACGCAGGTTGGAGGAGCACGTCAAGATCGAGCCCACGATCTTCTGCCCTGCCAGCGGTGCTACACTACCGTCACGGTTATGGCGGAAACTGGTCGCTCGCGCACACTGCTCTGGATCGTAATTGGCGGAGGGGCCTTCTTCCTCTTCGTGCTGGCGGTATTCACGCTGGTCTATCTCGCGCTTCATGCCGGCGGCGAGCAAACTTCGCTGACCAGCTTTGGCGACAAGATTGGCGTGGTGGATCTCGAAGGCGTCATTATTGATCCCGGCACCGTGGTGCCGCAGCTCAAGAAGTTCGGCGACGACGATTCCATTAAAGCCATCATCCTGCATGTGAACTCGCCGGGCGGCGGAGTGGCCGCGTCAGAGGAGATTTATCGCGCGGTGAAGCGCCTCCGCGACGAAAAGAAGAAACGCGTTGTGGCTTCGATTAGCACCGTTGGGGCGAGCGGCGCGTATTACATCTCCTGCGGCGCCAATAAGATTTTTGCCGATAACGGCAGCGTAGTCGGTTCCATCGGAGTGATTGCCCAATGGATCAATTATGGCGATCTGCTACGCTGGGCCAAGCTCAAGCCGGAGACGCTGACCGTGGGCGCGTTCAAAGATACCGGCGATCCCACCCGCGAGATGACGCCGGAGGAGCGCGCCTACATGCAGGCGCTCATTGACAACATGTACGGCCAGTTCCTCCGTGCCGTGGCCGATGGCCGACACGTCAAGGTTGACGATATCCGGCCGCTTGCCGATGGCAAAGTCTGGACCGGAGAGCAGGCGCTGCGCCTCAAGCTGATTGATCAGGTGGGCGATTTCCAGGCGGCGGTGGACGATACGGCGAAATCGGTGGGCATCAAGGGCGAGCCGACGCTGGTGCATCCGGAAAAAGACCGCAAGACCCTGGCCGACCTATTGTTCGGCGACATCTCCCACTACGTCCCCTCACCTGAGAAGCTGCTGGAGCACGAGATGGGATTTTACTACTTGTGGAAGTGAGCCCGTGCACTTTATGCCTGCCTTCCTGACCGCGCCGTTGGGCAGCAAAGTCGCGGCGAATTCGAACAATTGTCCAAGACCTGTCATCCCGACCGATGTTGGTGATTTGCGTAGCAAATCACCAGCGAGTGGAGGGACCTGCTTTTGCCTTCTAGCTCCCGGGGCATGTTGAGAACACCAAGTCCCTCGACGCGTCCGGGATGACAATCTTCTAACAGGGCCGGGCGCGAACGCGGGCACCGGCGGGAACGCCTTCGTTCCACAGGGCGGCGTTCCCACCTTCCTACTTGCATAAAACCCCTGAAATTTGAGAAGGTTATGCAGGCCCTGAAGTGGCACAGGCGCCTCCGGCCCGAGGGAAAGCCACAATCCAACGTCACGGCGACGGAGCGAACACAGGTATGACAAAGGCGGATTTGATCGACGAAGTCTCCCGGCTGGCGGAGCTGACGCGCAAAGACAGCGAAGTCATCGTCGAGACGATTTTCGACAGCATCGTGCGCTCGCTGCGGGTGGGCGACAAGATCGAGATTCGCGGCTTTGGCAGCTTCCGCACCCGCCAGCGCAAGCCGCGCGTGGGCCGCAATCCCAAGACCGGGGACCGCGTCGAAGTCCCGGCCAAGAAAATTCCCTTCTTCAAGCCCAGCAAGGAACTGAAAGATCTGGTGAATACCGGCGTGGGCGGAGCGGCGACGGCATCGGCTGCCCCACCGCCGCCAGTGCCGTAGGCAGTGTGTGGCGCGGGCGCCCTCGCCCGCGGTGGGCGCCGGCATAATTTTTTCTTCTGTGCCCTCTGCTGCGTATGAGCCCATCTCCCAAAGATGAAATTCACAATTCCGTGCAGCGGAGCTACTCCGCCCGACGGCCCCTTCGCCTGCGCTCTGTAGAAGCTCCTATGCACGCGTGGCGACAGCCGCCCTCAGCTGTCGGGCGGAGCAAAGCTCCGCAGAATGGCGGAGGCGTTGCCGATCCGCGCGAGATCCCTCGCCCCGCTGGAGAAAACGCGGGGCGTCGGGATGACTTCAACATTATTAAACCGAGGGCGAGCGGCACTCGCCCGCCGCCTTCGACTCCGCGCAGGCCGGGCTCCCGAGGACGCATGGGCCTACGTCGCTAACAACGAGCTTCATTCCCTTTGGTGGGCCTAGGCCCATGGACACTCACGGCGGGCTTGGGCAGCCGGCGCCACGGGATCTTCGCGGTGGCCGTCGCCACGGGAGGGTCTTGTGGTTAAATCAACTCCATGTTTGCGCGCAAGATCCGTGTGGAGTACGAAGAAAACGGCCGCCGGCTTCCCTGTCCACTGAAGTGGCTGGACAGCTTCTCCATGCGCAACTTCACCAATGCCAGCGTCTTTGACGACACATTGCCGGTAGCCGACGGTCTCATGGAGATCGGCGCGCACGTTCCGCTCGAGGAGTTGAAGGCCGCAATGGAAGACTGGTTCCGGCGTAAGGGCTACCTTCCAAACAAAGAACCGCTAAGAGTGACCGAACTGGCGGGGACACAAGTGCTACCGGGGAATCCTTGAGGCGCATACATTTTTGACAGGATTTTACCCAGCCGTTACAACTGAGCGAGTAACTATTCCGCGGTCCTCGCATCTCACTAATTGTTATGAGCATGAGCTGGGGATTTTCGCACCCTTCAGGTCTGGCGGCCATCCGCCGCACAGAACACTGGCGCGACTTGCTTATCTCCCGCTACGCTCCCGCCTTTGAATCGGCGCGATCCGCCGACCGGCGCCGCGCCTGGAACAAGGCTCTGGGCGTGATCACGACCGTGATTGTCAGCGCGCTCGGCTGGGGGCTGGCCAGCGTCGCCTTGTCTCACCTGCTGAAATAGTCTGTCGTCTCGAACTTATCCTCGATAACCTCTGCGCCACGCAATCCCAAGCAAAAACGATTAAACTGAAGAGACAGGAGTTGCCGTATGAAACGGAAAGTGGACCGCCGGACGGTTGACCTTTCCGCATACCCTGACCTGGTGGTGATCTATCTGGGCATGCGGGTGAATGCGCTGGCCGGCCTTAAGACACTGTTTGGCTTCGGTCCAAAGATTTCGCGTTCGGTGGAAGAGAAGCCGGAAGGTTTGCTTCTGCACGAGCCGATTATTTACTCGCTTTTCCCTTTGCACGCGGGCATGCGGCAATACTGGCGGGATTTCGAGTCACTCGAGAAATGGTCGCGCTCGGAGCCGCATAAGCTTTGGTGGCAAAAGTTCCTGCGCGATTCTGGCGGGACCGGCTTCTGGCATGAGGCGTATTTCAGGCGCGGCGGGATGGAAGCGGTGTATGACGACATTCCCCAGCCGATCGGGTTCGCGAAATTCGCGCCGGTTGTGACCGCGCACGGCCCCATGTTCACCGCGCGTCAGCGGATGGGAGTTCCGGGCGAGCCGGCGGTTCCGCCGCCGGTATCGGAAGACGCGGCATAGATTTCGGCGGCCCCCGGCCGCACTGAGATTCTTGAAAGGCTCTTATGAATAGCTTTGGCAGCCGTTCTACGCTTCGCTCGGGCGGTCATGATTACGAAATTTATCGGCTCGATGCCCTCGATAAGCAAGGCATCTCGACCCGGCGCCTGCCATTTTCCCTGCGCATTCTTCTGGAGAACCTGCTGCGCACCGAAGATGGCCGCAACGTATCCAAGAGCGACATTCAGGCGCTTGCCGCATGGAACGGCAAGTCGAAGCCCGACAAGGAAATTGCTTTCACGCCCAGCCGCGTGCTGATGCAGGATTTCACCGGCGTGCCTGCGGTCGTGGATCTGGCCGCGATGCGCGACGCCATGAAGCGGCTTGCCGGCGACCCGGCGCTGATCAATCCTCTGCAGCCGGCGGAGTTGGTGATTGACCACTCGGTGCAGGTGGATCAGTTCGGCACACCCAACGCCTTCCAATTCAACGCAGAGATGGAGTTCTTGCGCAACAAAGAGCGCTACGGATTTCTGCGCTGGGGGCAGACGGCGTTTCGCAACTTGGCGATTGTTCCGCCGGACACCGGCATCGTGCATCAGGTGAATCTGGAGTTCCTGGCGCGGGTGGTGTTCGTGCAGGATTCGAATGGCAAGAAAGTCGCGTATCCCGACACGCTGGTGGGCACCGACTCGCATACCACGATGATTAACGGCCTGGGTGTGCTCGGCTGGGGCGTGGGCGGCATCGAAGCCGAGGCGGCGATGCTCGGCCAGCCGGTTTCCATGCTGATTCCGCAGGTGGTCGGCGTGAAGCTCACTGGCAAGTTGCGCGAGGGAGCGACGGCGACCGACCTGGTGTTGACCATCACCGAAATGCTGCGCAGGCACGGCGTGGTGGGAAAATTCGTCGAATACTTCGGACCGGGGTTGCCGGAACTTCCGCTCGCCGATCGCGCGACCATCGGCAACATGTCTCCGGAATACGGCGCCACGTGTGGCATTTTCCCCATTGATAAAGAGACTCTGAACTATCTGCGCCTGACCGGGCGATCGGAGGAACAGATCGCGCTGGTCGAAGCCTATTGCCGCGAGCAGGGCTTGTTCCATGATGAGAAAACGCCGCAGGCTGAGTATTCCGAATTGCTTGCGCTCGATCTGGCGACGGTCGAACCCAGCGTTGCCGGACCGAAGCGTCCGCAGGATCGTGTCCCCTTGTCCAAGGCTCGCGACTCGTTCGAGCAAGCCTTGCCTTCGCTGATCAGACCGGGAAAAGGGAGCGCGAAACCGGCCGCTTCCGGCAATGGGCATCTTCGTCACGGCAACGTAGTGATCGCCGCCATTACCAGTTGCACGAATACATCGAATCCTTCCGTGATGGTTGCCGCCGGCCTGCTGGCGAAAAAGGCGGTCGAGCGCGGGCTGCAGGTTCCCGCCTGGGTTAAGACCTCATTAGCGCCCGGATCGAAAGTGGTTCGCGACTATCTGGAGCGGGCCGGCCTGACCGGGTATCTGGAAAAGCTGAAATTCCACATCGTGGGCTACGGCTGCACGACCTGCATCGGAAACTCGGGACCGCTGCCGGAGGCGATCTCGCAGGCGATTGACGAAAATAATCTGGTGGTCGCGTCGGTGCTCTCCGGCAATCGCAACTTCGAGGGACGCATCAACCCCGACGTTCGCGCCAACTACCTGATGTCGCCGCCGCTGGTGGTCGCCTTCGCACTCGCGGGCCGCATTGATCTGGACATGCACAAGGACGCGATCGCGAATGACAAACAGGGCAAACCGGTTTACCTGGCCGATCTCTGGCCATCGCGCCGTGAAGTGGAAGAGGCCATTGCGAAATCCATTTCCTCCGACATGTTCCGCCGCAGTTACGGCGAGGTCTATCATGGCGACGAGCGCTGGCGCTCCCTGCCCGTGCCCAAAGGCGAAACTTACGCGTGGGAAAAAGATTCGACTTACATCCGGCAGGCTCCGTATTTCGAAGGCATGACTGTAAAACCCACAGCGATTGAGGAAATCAAGAACGCGCGCGTGCTGGCAGTGCTCGGAGATAGCGTCACCACCGACCACATTTCTCCGGCCGGTTCGATCAAGAAAGACAGCCCGGCGGGAAAGTATTTGATCGAACATGGCGTCAAGCCGGCCGACTTCAATTCCTACGGCTCGCGACGCGGCAATCACGAGGTGATGGTGCGCGGGACGTTCGCCAACGTCCGCCTGCGCAACAAGATGGTCCCGAACCTGGAGGGCGGCTTCACACGCCACCTACCCGACGGCAGGGAGACGACCATCTTTGAAGCTTCAGAGAAATACATTGCTGAAGGCGTGCCGCTGGTAATTCTCGCCGGCAAGGAATATGGCTCAGGTTCCTCGCGCGACTGGGCGGCGAAGGGTCCGCGCCTGCTGGGGGTGCGCGCCGTGATTGCCGAGAGCTACGAACGCATTCACCGCTCGAATCTCGTGGGCATGGGCGTGCTTCCCCTGCAATTTGCCGACGGGGAAAACCCGCAATCGCTCGGACTGACGGGCGATGAGGTTTTCGAGATCACCGGCATTCGCGACGTGGTTGAACACTTCGCTTCAGGAAGGCAGGTCAAAGTGCGAGCGACCGCTGGCGGCAAGGCGAAAGAATTCAAGGCTCTGGTGCGGATTGACACACCGCAGGAAGCGCAATACTACGCCAACGGCGGCATTCTGCAGTTCGTGCTAAGGCAGTTGCTGGCGGGCAGGCCCAAGCCGGAAGCGGTCAGTGCGTAAGGCGCTTCGGGCGATCTAGGTACACAATCGGCTGGCACCGCCGCCGTGAGACTTCTAGAACGCTTTCCCCGAGTCCAACAAAATTGTTACCGGCCCGTCGTTCACCAGCTCGACCTGCATCGTCTCCTGAAATCGCCCGGTTTCGCAGGGCAAACCTGCGGCCCGGATGCGCCCGACAAAATATTCATACAACTGCCGCGCCTGCTCGGGCGGAGCGGCGTCATCGAATGACGGCCGCTTGCCTCGCCGCACATCGCCGTACAGAGTGAACTGCGAGACCACCAAAATTCCGCCTCCAGCCGCGGCAACGTCCAGGTTCATCTTTCCGTTTGCATCTTCAAAAACCCGCAGGCCAGTAATCTTCAAGGCCAGGTAGTCGGCGTCCGCTTCGTGGTCGGTGGCTGCGACACCCAGCAGAACCAGCAGCCCATGTTCGATCCGGCCCACAACCTCGCCGTTCACCATCACCTGGGCCCGGCTCACGCGTTGCACGACGGCGCGCACAGCAGCAGTGTCCGGCATCATCACGCAAGTTTCAAGTCGGCGCACGACGAACGCCCAAGGACACACCGACAGTCATCCCTGTTTGACCCCGCCGCGCAACAACCATTACGATTTCAGCGGGATCTCGCCAAGACAGTCCGTTCGGAGCGACCCTGCTTTACACCGATTCGTGCGTGCCAGTACACTACTGATTCTCTTTAAGCTGGGAGGGGAATTCGATGGCCGTTGCCGCGAGAAAAGAGATCGTTGAGAAGGTCAAGCAGATCATCAGCGAGCAGTTGGGAGTGGATGAAGCCGAGATCACGCCCAGCGCATCGTTTACCGATGATCTGGGAGCAGATTCACTCGACCAGGTCGAACTGGTGATGGCTCTCGAGGAGGCGTTCGAACTTGAGATCTCCGACGAAGATGCGGAGAAGATCGTCACCGTACAAGACGCCACCGACTACATTGACAAGCACGCAAAATAAGCCGCCGCGCCGGGTCACTACAGGGAACGAAGATCCACGTTTGGTTCCAACCCGCATTGGCAAGGAGAACTCATGGCAGCCATAGATGAAAAAGTAAAGCAGATTATTGTCGAACAACTGGGAGTGGACGAAGCCGAAGTCACCTCGAAGGCCTCGTTCGTGGATGACCTGGGCGCCGACTCGCTGGACACGGTCGAACTGGTCATGGCTTTTGAAGAGGCGTTCGAGATCGAAATTCCCGACGAGGACGCGGAGAAGATCCGCACCGTGCAGGATGCGATTGACTACATTGGCAAGCACGCGAAAGGCGGGAAGTAGTTGGCGAGACGAGTCGTAGTCACTGGCATTGGCCTGATTTGCGGAGTCGGCAACACCCGGGAAGAGGTCTGGAAAAACCTGCTCGCGGGCAAGAGCGGGGTGGCGCGGATCACGCAGTTCGATGCCTCGCAGTTCGCCTGCCAGATCGCCGCCGAAGTCAAGAGTTTCGATCCCCTGCAATTCATCGAAAAAAAAGAACTGAAGAAAATGGGCCGCTTCATCCACCTGGCGCTGGCCGCTGCGGACGAAGCCATGAAAGCCTCCGGCTTGCCGATCACGCCCGAAATTTCACTGCGGACCGGGGTTCACGTCGGATCGGGGATCGGAGGGTTCGACGTGATCGAGCGCGAGCACCTGAATCTGATACACGGCGGCCCGCGCAAAATCTCGCCGTTCTTCATTCCCGCCGCCATTGTGAATCTCGCCGCCGGCCATATCAGCATCCGCTACGACGCCAAAGGCCCGAACGAAGCCACCTGCACGGCGTGCACCTCGAGCGCACACTCGGTGGGCGACGCCTACAAGATCATCTCGCGCTGCGATGCCGACGTGATGATTGCCGGCGGCACGGAAGCTGCGATCACTCCCATGGGCGTAGGCGGATTCGCAGCCATGCGCGCGCTTTCGACCCGCAATGACGCCCCGGAAAAAGCCAGCCGGCCTTGGGATTCAGGGCGCGACGGCTTCGTCATCGGCGAAGGCGCCGGCATTCTTATCCTGGAAGAACTGGAATTCGCCCGCCGCCGCGGGGCCACGATTCTTGCCGAAATTGTGGGCTACGGTATGTCCGGCGATGCCCACCACATCACGCAGCCCGCGGAGAATGGCGATGGCGCTTACCGCGTGATGCTCAACACTTTGAACGACGCCAAGGTGCAGCCGCAGCAGGTGGGTTATATCAATGCTCACGGTACTTCGACCGATATCGGCGACAAACTGGAAACCGTCGCCATCAAGCGCGCCTTCGGCGATCATGCTTACAAAGTCGCGGTGAGTTCCACCAAATCCATGACCGGCCATCTGCTGGGAGGCGCCGGCGGACTCGAGGCCGGCATCACCGTGCTTGCCCTGCACGATCAGGTGCTGCCGCCGACTGTCAACCTGGAAAATCCCGACCCTGAATGCGATCTGGATTATGTTCCCAACCACTCGCGAAAAGTGGACGTGGAATACGCCATGTCCAATTCCTTCGGCTTCGGCGGCACCAACGGAGCGTTGCTGTTTCGCCGCTGGGCGGAGTAACTTCGACTCGTGGCTCTTCTGGAGATTCGAAATCTCACCAAAGTTTTTCCCCTGGGCCAGTCCGTTTTTGGCGGAGGCGCGCGCGGTGAGGTTCGCGCCGTGGATGACGTCTCATTCGACATTGAGCCCGGCGAAACTCTGGGGCTGGTCGGCGAATCCGGATCCGGCAAAAGCACGCTCGGCCGCTTGGCGTTGCGCCTGATTGAGCCGACTTCCGGCAGCATTCGCTTCGAGGGTCGCGATTTGTTGGCCGCCAGTCACGGCGAAATGCGCCGCCTGCGCCGCGAGATGCAGATCATTTTTCAGGATCCCTTCGGGTCCCTGGATCCGCGCTTTCGCGTAGAAGATGTCATCGGCGAACCGCTCGTGATTCATGGCGCCCCCGGAGTCACGCGAACGAACGGCATTCGCAATCGTGTGATCGAACTGCTGCGGGCTGTCGGTCTTGACGAGTCGGCGCTGCGTCGTTATCCGCACGAATTCAGCGGCGGTCAGCGGCAACGCATCGGTATCGCCCGTGCGCTGGCCCTGCGGCCGAAATTCATTGTCGCCGACGAACCCGTCTCCGCTCTCGACGTGAGCGTGGGCGCGCAAATCGTGAACCTGCTCGCGCAATTGCAGCGCGAGTTCGGCCTGACCTACCTGTTCATTTCACATTCCATGCCGATCGTGCGCTATCTGGCCACTCGCATCGCCGTCATGTATCACGCCAAGATTGTGGAGATGGGAACAACCGAACAGATTACACAACGCGCACAGCACGCCTATACGCGCAGTTTGCTCGAAGCCACGCCGGAAGTTATGGCTTGATGGGGTGTTCGCCGAATGTGGCGAAGTGGCGAGCGCCGGAGTTATCCTTGAGACCGTAGCGGAGGAATCATGAAGAAAACGATTATTTTCGCCCTAACACTCGTGGCAACCGTTGTTCTCGCCATTCAATGCGGAGCGGCCCAGGAGACGAAAAGCGCCGCATCCGATAAAGCTGCCGCAGGTAAGAATCCGGTTCTCACGGCGGTCAAGGAAGTCATGGAGCGGCAGCAGAAGAACATCACCGCCGCTGTGGACGAAATGCCCGCCGACAAGTTTGGCTTCAAACCCACCCCCGAGCAGATGACGTTCGGCCACCTGGTCATTCACATCGCACTCTCGAACATCGAACTGTGCAGCAAGACGGCCAACATGCCGCCGCCACCCATCGGCCAGTCCCCGCAAGAATCCGACAAATCGCGCCTGCAGGCGCTGCTGGCCAAATCGTTCCTTTACTGCAATTCCGCCATTTCGCACGAGGATGATTCGAAGCTTGGCGATTCCATCGAGATTTTTGGCGGGCAACAAGTCACGCGCGCCTATGCCCTGATTGCGCTGACCAACGACTGGGCCGATCACTATGGCGCGGCGTCGGTGTATCTGCGGCTGAACGGCCTATTGCCGCCCACCGCGCAGGGCAAGAAATAGGGAGAGCCGGCAGAAATGATTAGCGAGACGCCTTCGGCAAGGGGAGCGAGAACCGCCCGAAGACGTTCGCATTCAGCGCTCTCGCTGCGGGACGGAATATCAGATCAAACCATGGTTTCCAGGTCCGCCCGCCATCGGTCGAAATGAAGGCGGTCTCGCGAACGCCACCCTCCACCGACCTCCAGATGCCGCGAATTTGCCTTCGCTCTTCGCTCGGTGTCTGATCACTGCCGGCGAGTCGCATCTCGTCAATGTGCAGGTGAAGATTATGGATTTCATCGCTGCCTCCTGTGTGGATTTCGCTTGCTGCTGAATGTTGAAGTTTGAGCGGAGCGCTTGTTCCCTTTGATCGTTTTCGCTGTCGCGCTACGGGAAGAAGCGGCCGCTCCGCTGAATGTTCGTACCGCTAACATTCGAGGTAGATGCCCGTGCGCTGGACGATTGCGGACTTCGCTGCCGCGGTAAAATCAGGCGCGGAGAGTGCGGTCCGAAAACGTCCAGCCACAGCTCGGGGATCAGCTATGATGGCTGCGCTGAGCTATGAATCTGGATTGGAGAGTCTGTTCGCGGGCCCGCCTGTCGCGCGATCCGCGCTTCGACGGCAAGTTTTTTATCGGCGTGATCGGAAGCCGCGTATATTGCCGTCCGATTTGCCCGGCGCCCACGGCAAAAGAGAAAAATTGCCGTTACTTTCCCACGGCGGCAGCCGCTGCCGAAGCCGGATTTCGTCCTTGCCTGCGTTGTCGCCCGGAGTGTTCACCCGGAACTCCAGCCTGGGCCGGCACTCCGAGCACGGTTTCACGCGCCCTGCGGCTGATCGGTGAAAGCGGTCTTGAGGATGGCGGCGTGGAACTGCTGGCCGAGCGTTTGGGCGTGGGCTCGCGCCATCTGCGCCGCCTTTTTCTGCGGCATCTGGGCGCTACCCCGAGCGCGGTCGCGCAGACGCGCCGCCTGCACTTTGCCAAGAAGCTGATTGATGAAACCCGCCTGCCGATCGGCGAAGTCGCCCTCGCCTCCGGCTTCGGGTCGGTGCGGCGATTCAACGCTGCCATCCGCCAGGTCTATCATCGGACGCCGACGCAGATCCGGCGCTTGGCGCGCCAGAATGCCACCCAGACCGAGCAGCAATACTTTTTCCGCCTGCGCTACCGTCCGCCCTATCATTGGGCAAACCTGCTGGCATTTCTCGCCGCCCGTGCCACGCCGGGGGTTGAAGCGGTGGAACTGGGCCGCTATCGCCGTTCGATCTCATTGAACGGCAACGACGGATACTTTGAAACCGAACTCGACGAAGCCAATCACACGCTGGCGGTGCGGGTTCAGTTTCCCGACCCGCGCGCGCTGTTCGTGATTACCGAGCGCATTCGAGCCATGTTCGATTTGAACGCCGACTGGGCGGTGATTGCGCGGGCACTGAGAACTGATCCGTTCCTGGCGCAGCCAGTGGACGCGCATCCGGGATTGCGCGTGCCCGGATGCTGGGACGGGTTTGAGCTTGCCGTGCGGGCGATTCTGGGTCAGCAGATCACAGTAAAAGGAGCGACAATGCTGGCGGGACGGCTGGCGCAAAGATTCGGGCGGCCATTCGCCGCCGGCAGCCTGACGCATATTTTTCCTACGCCGGAAATTCTGGCGGAAGCCGATCTCGCGATAATCGGCCTGCCCAAAGCGCGAGCCGCGACCATTCGCGCCCTGGCCCGCGCGGTGCGCGATGGGCAAATCCGCTTTGAGGGCATCGTGAATGTCGAAGAGTTTCTTGACCGGCTGTGTGAGATTCCCGGCATCGGGCCGTGGACGGCGCAATACGTGGCCATGCGCGCGCTCGGAGAACCGGACGCGTTTCCCGCCGGCGACCTGGCGCTTCTGCGCGCCCTGAATCTCGAAGCTGCTCGAGACTTGCAACAGCGCGCCGAAGCCTGGCGGCCCTGGCGGGCTTACGCCACGATGTATCTTTGGAAAATAGCCGCCCCACCAAAATCGGCGGGAAAACCTACCGCGCCGAGAGACCTGCTGCCAGCCCGCGCCAGCCAAGGCGGCACACCGTCGGCGCTGCGCATCTGACGTACAGGACGCCTGCAATGCACTCACAGGCTCAAGTTGCGCTCGCTGGGAAACCCTCGGCTTTGCCCATCATTGCGCGGGCGGGCCTGTTGTGCGGCGCGATGGACATCACCGCGGCGATCATTGTTTATGGGCATTACGGCGCCAGGCCGATTCCTCTATTGCAAGGCATCGCTGGCGGATTGCTCGGGCCGCAAGCCTGGAATGGCGGCTTGCCCACGGCATTTCTTGGCCTTGCGTGTCATTTTTTCATCGCGTTTTCCGCCGCGACAGTTTACTTCGTTGTGAGCCGCAAGTTCGCATTCCTGATTGATCACGGCGTCGTCTCCGGCCTTGTTTATGGCCCGGTTGTCTACTTCTTCATGAACCGCATTGTCGTGCCGTTCTCGCGGGCCCACAAGTATCCGTTTTCCGTGAAGATGATGTTGATCGGCGTGACCATCCACATCTTCTGCGTCGGCCTGCCGATTGCCACCGTGGTGAGCCGGTATTCGCGGCCTGGTGCCCCAGGCTGCGCTCGACCCAGATAGCCCCTCGACTACGTTCAGGGGCAGGCGTGGGCGTCCCCACGCGACAATCGCGGAGAAACCTCGAAATAGCGCGCTAGCCGCTCCATTTCGTGATATACTCCCCCTCCGAGATGTGAAATGGTGGTCTCGGCTTCTTCTCTCCCACACGAGTTGCGGCAAAGCACGACTTGACGGCTCCATCCTCTTGAAGCAGAGATCCCGCAGGAGAAGTGTTAATGTCGAAGTTGACCCTTGCCGTGCTCGCCTTGACGTTGCTCATCGTGACGGGACTGGCCACGCTGGCGAGCGCCCAGCAGCCCATCTCGCCATATTTTTTCGGCATGTCCATGACCGGGAAGGAAGTTACCGGCGAGCCCTGGCCGACGCTGCCGTTCTCGGAGATTCGCCTCTGGGATAGCGCCGTGCCGTGGTCGGTGCTGAATCCAGCTCCCGGGGTTTACAACTGGGCGCTGCTCGACGACTGGCTGGAGAAGGCGAAACAGAACGACGTTGAGGTGGCTTATTGCTTTGGCCGGGTGCCGGGATGGGCATCTTCCGCCCCGCAGGATCATGTCTGCGCCAACGAACCCGGCTCCTGCGATCCACCCTGGGACCTGAATTCCGACGGAAGTGGAACCGACCAGGCCTGGCGGGATTTTGTCACTGCCATCGCCATTCATGCCAAGGGTCGCATTCACTACTGGGAGTTGTGGGATGAGTTTCCGGATCCGGCGCGCTGGCACTGGCCCAGTAACGGCAGCGGCAAGGCAACGATTCAGCAGTTACTGCGTATGTCCAAGGACGCGCACGACATCATTAAGTCGGTGGATCCGTCGGCGGTAATCGTCGGACAGTCCGGCGCTCTGCGATACACATTGGATTATCCGCGGTGGAAAGCCTGGGCCGAGGCCGGCATCGGCCAGTATGTGGACATCGTTGCATTCCACTCTTACGTGCAACTTCAGGGACAACCGGCCGGGATTCCTGAAACGCTCATTGGCCTGGTGCTCGGACACGATCAATATCCCTTTGGGGACAGCGGTTTCTATGGGTTTCTGCAAGATTACAATCTCACCCAGCCGGTATGGAATACCGAAGGCAGCTGGGCCTCCGATTCCGGGCACCTAAAAGATCCCGATGAGCAGGCAGGCTACGTGGTTCGTTTCTACGCCTTGAACTTCTCGCTGGATGTGCAGCGTTTCAGTTGGTACGAGTGGGATAACACGTTTGGGATCGGCGCCTTGTGGAAGTGGTTCACGCGTTGGGATCTGGCATTGCCCGACGGCAAGGACAAGATAAAAGTGATGAAAGGTTTTGGCGATGGCAGCTTCCAGGCTCCCCTCAACAATCAGACCGGAAGCGCGCCGGAGGCCGCCGCAGTGGGAGATTTCAACAACGATCAGAAGCTCGATCTGGTCACCGCCAACCAAGGCGGCAGCAACGTCAGCGTATTGCTGGGCAACGGTGACGGCACGTTTGGCTCGGCGAACAATTCTCCTGCCGGCAACGCTCCCATCGCGGTGGCAGTGGGGGACTTCGATCGCGACCACAACCTCGATGTGGTGGTGGCTAACTCCGGCTCGAATCACGTGAATGTCCTGTTTGGCATGGGGAATGGCAACTTCAAGCCTCCGGTGTCCTATAACGTGGGCGCCAATCCCTCGGCGGTGGCGGTGGCCGATTTTAACAACGACGGCTTCCTCGATATCGCCGTCGCCAACGCGGGTAGCGGGACCGTAAGCTTGCTGCAAAACAACGGCAATGGAGGCTTCCTAGCCGTGGGGCCATTCACCGTCGGCAATACGCCCTCCGCGCTTGCGGTCGGTGATTTCAACAAAGACGGCTTTGCGGATCTGGCGGTCGTCAATACCAGCGACGGCACAGTCACCATCCTGATGAACGACACTCAAGGCGGCTTCAATGCGGCCGGCCCGTACGGCGTGGGCAAGGGTCCATCGGCGGTGGCGGTGGCCGATTTCAACAACGACGGTTATGCCGATATTGCGGTCGCCAACAAATCCGGCAACAGCGTCAGCGTTCTGACCAACAATCAGGATGGCACCTTCGCCAACGCCACGTCGTACAAAGTCGGCAGCCAGCCGGTTTCGATCGTGGCCGAGGATTTCAACGGCGATGGGTATCCCGACATTGGCACAGCCAACCAGGGAAGCAGTTCCGTGAGCACGCTTCAAAACTGTGCCGTCAGTCACTGCAGCCATGGTTTTAACGCGGCCATGTCGTCCCATGTGGGAAGCAAACCGGTGGCGATGACGACAGGCGCCTTCAACGTGGTGGGCGACAACGATCCCGGAACCATTTTGAAGTCAGGGTATGCCTATCAGAGCGTGCACAACTGGTTCGTGGGCAATACGGTTGCTACCACCTGCAGCGGGCCGGTTCCCGACATCGGCAAAGCCACGCAAGGCGTATGGACTTGTGGTATTTCCGGACCGAATGGGTACGTGGCACAACTGGTTTGGTACATGGACAGCCAATACAAGCACGGTTGCGGGAATAATCATTGTGTCGCGGTCAAGTACCAGGCGGACCGCTCCACCTACAAACAGTACCGGACGCCTTACGGTGAGGTCACAGCGGTTCCCAAGAATGGAATGGTGTCCATCGGATACATTCCGATTCTGCTGGAAAATCATAGCGAACAGCGATAGGCGACGCAGACGTGGGGACAGCCCCCAACCACGTGTGCATCGCGAGTCTGAGGGTTTCATCGCCAACAAAGCCCTCCCCCATACCACCCCAACATGATTTTCCGCAACTAAGCAACATCCCGCTACTGCGGGCATGGGAACCGCCATGGCTGAGATGAAAAAGTGTGCGCATGTGCCCTGTGGATGTCAAACCAGCGAAGAATACTGCAGCCAGGCCTGCGAAGAGGCGGGAAGCGACGAGGTAGAGATCGCCTGCGGGTGCGGCCATGCTTCATGTCCAGCGAGTCTGGACGCGTAACAGCGGTTTGCGCCGGCCGCACTGCCGGCCGCGGCGGGACCAAACTTTGCATAGGAGGAACACATCCGTGAGACTGACGCATCTGTATGCTGGCATACTGTGTTTTCTGCTCGTGCCCGGGGTCGCCTTGCAAGCCCAGGAGGAACGGCATGATGCTGACAATCCACCCGCGGCCCAGGAGAAGCAACAGCAGGACCGCGACCAGAAGCAGGATCAGGCGGAGGAAAAGAAGAAAGATCACGCCGAGGAGCAGACGCAAGAGCATAAAGAAGTAAAAGAGGAACACACCGAGCGCACCGAGGAGCACGGCCGCATTTCGGAAGAGAAATTCCGGGCCAGCTTTGGGCGCGAGCATGTGTTCCGCATGGAGCGTCCGGTCATCGTGGAAGGACGGCCGCGCTTTCAATACGCCGGTTACTGGTTCGCGATCGCCGAGCCGTGGCCGGTGGGATGGGCGTATGCCGATCCGGTTTACATTGATTACGTGGATGGCGGATATTGGATTTACAACCAGGCCCATCCTGGGGTTCGGGTGTCCATCAACGTAGTGTTCTAGCACCTCAACGATCCCGTGGAGGCGCCCTGCGCACCTGATTCCGGTGGGATGACGGTCGCGGGGCGCTTTCGCTGGCCCAGTTCCCCGCGAAATTCACAGAACCAGCCGGTCCGCCGCTCCGCCAGCCTACCGCCAGATTAAAATTCTGCGTACATCGCCCGAATAGGGCCGAAAGTCTCTTGGCTATCCTGCGTTTTTGCAGGTACGATATGTGCGCTCTGGGGAGGGCGCACGTTTTGAAGACTTCCGTTCGACATGGGTGCTGGGTTTCGTGGACGCGTTTCATGACCGCCACATTGCTGTTTGTCTGGGCGGCCGTCGCGATGCCGGCGCCAGCACAGACGTTCACCGTACTCTACAGTTTCACCGGCTCCTCCGACGGCGGCTACCCCTATGGCGGCCTGGTGCAGGATAGCCTGGGGAATCTCTACGGAGCGACTTACAACGGCGGATCGGCGGGTTACGGCGTGGTGTTTGCAGTTGACAGTACCGGGGCCGAGACGGTGCTGTATAACTTCCAGGGGGGAACGACCGACGGCTGCCATTCTTATGCCGGCGTGGTCATGGACGCTGGCGGTAACCTCTATGGCACAACCTCAGAGTGCGGCGCTTCCAACCACGGCATTGTCTTCAAGGTGGACACCACGGGCACGGAAACCGTGCTTCACAATTTCGCCGGTGGGACCACGGACGGCTGCCTGCCCTACGGCGGATTGACGCTCGACGGTGCCGGCAATCTCTATGGCACCACCTCAGCCTGCGGAACTTCTGACTACGGAGTGATATTCAAGCTGGATTCGGACGGCAACGAGACCATCCTGTACAACTTCGCCGGAAGAAACGCCGATGGCTGCCATCCTTTTTACAGCAGCCCGGTCGCCGACGCCCAAGGCAGCCTTTATGGCGTTGCCGACGGCTGCGGCTCCTCCGGGCATGGAGTGGTGTACAAGCTGGACAGCACCGGCGTGGAAACAGTCCTGCACAGCTTCGCGGGCGGTTCCGACGGCTGCGATCCCTTTGGCGCCGTGGCCCTCGACTCCAGCGGCAATGTCTTTGGGACCACGATGAATTGCGGCTCGGCCGAAGGCTTCGGCACCGTCTGGGAGGCAACGCAGGACAAGAAGGAAACCGTATTGCATAGCTTTGCCGGGGGAACGTCGGACGGCAGCTATGCCCAGGCCGGCCTGATCATGGACGCGAGCGGCAACCTCTATGGCAACACTCTGGAAGGCGGCGATGCCAACCTGGGAACCGTGTTCGAGGCAACCCAGAGCGGCGCCGTAACCCTGCTGCACAGCTTTTCATACACTGACGATGGGGCGAATCCCACCGGAACCCTGCTGCAAGATGCAAGTGGCAACCTCTACGGCACTTCGCTCGAGGGCGGCAGCGGCGGCTACGGCACGGTGTGGGTGCTGAGCCCGCAACGGAAGCGACTGCGCACGTCGCCGGCAGCGGCAAAGGATGCTTCCTCGGTGCACTCTCCGGCGCGGCGCCAAAAGCTTCCGCAACGAAAAACCGGCTGACGTTGCGATTAGCGTTCGTCAAACGATGGTGTAAGAATTTACAAATCGGAGACACTTTCTTGACATACCAAAGAGCACGACACTGGACAATCCAGATGATTCGGCGGGACTGGGTGTCTCGTTGGCTTCGACTCGAGCTCCGCATGTCGCCGTGTCAGCCACTCCCATTAACCTCAGAATAACCTTTTTAAGGAGAAGATCATGATGCTTCAACCGCGTTCGAGTCGCACGCTCGCTTTTCTCGCTTCCCTCGTGGTTGGGTTGGGACTGATTGCAAGCCCCGCCTCTGCTCAGTACAAAATCACTAATCTAGTGTCGAACCAAACCGGCAAGGCAAAACATGTCGACGCCGATCTCGTGAACGCCTGGGGTATGTCCTTCTTCTCCGGCGGACCTTTCTGGATCAGCGACGAGGGCTCCGGCCTCTCGACGTTTTACTCCGGCAAAGGCGTAAAGGTCGGAACCGTCACCATTCCCGGCTCCACTCCCACCGGACAAGTTGCCAACGGCACCAGCGACTTCGTGGTGACGGAGGGTAACAACTCCGGGCCGGCGCTTTTCATCTTCGACACTTTCGAACCCGGCGAGATCAGCGGCTGGAACCCTAGCGTAGATCCGAACAATGCCATTGCGGTGGTTAAGGGTACCGGGGCCTGGTTTACCGGCCTGGCCATCGGGCAAAACGGCGGCGCCAACTTTATCTACGCAGTTGACAACCTCAACAACAAAGTGGATATTTACGACGGCTCGTTCACTCTGACCAAGTCCTTCACCGATACCAATCTGACCGGACTGAAGGCTTACAACGCCCTGGTCATCAATGGCCAGTTGTATGTCATCTTTGCCGACGCTGCGAACACCAAGGGCGCGGTGGATATTTTCGACACGGCCGGCAACTTCGTCAAGACCCTCACTAAAGACAAACACCTCAAGGGCCCCTGGGGCATCGCGGTGGCTCCCAAGAATTTCGGCAAGGCCAGCAATGATCTGCTGGTGTCCGATCTGGGCGACGGCCACATCAACGCTTTTAACGCCAAGACGGGCAAGTTCGTCACTCAACTCAAAGGCACGAACAAAAAGGTTCTCAGCATTGACGGCCTCTGGGCGATCGCATTTGGGGAAGGCGGAGGACAGAACGGCAAATCCAATCAGCTCTTCTTCACCGCCGGACCGAACGGATACGCCAATGGCCTGTTTGGCATGATCACCGCTGCGAAGTAATTCGCGCCGGGAAACAAGGGATCTGGGCTCTGATCGCGCGATCAGAGCCCAATTCGTTTGCGGGCGCCGCCCCGCTGCGCGGGAGTTGGCAGCGAATTTCGTGTACATTGACCAAAGTAGTTGGTAGAGCTCAGACTTCGCCGTAATAGCGGGCGTGTGCCGCCCGCGCAGTCGCGTTGCGAAGTCTGCACCGAACCGTGCATGGCTGATTATGACTGGCGACTTTCTGCGCAAAAACGCTCAGACGCCTCTGCGCGAACACTTCATCGCCGCGGGCGCAATTTGCAGCTTTTCCACCAACAGCGAAGCGCTGCTCCAAGCCGCGCGTGATTGTTTTCTGCCCGTCGCATCGGCGGCGCCGTTCGCCGATTTCTCGGTGCGGTTCTGGGTGGACGACGCGAGCCCGGCGCAACCGCCCTGGCCCAAGCCTTACGTGCGCGGATTGGATCACCTTGTGTTTGCCGGATTCGATGCAGGGAGCTCGATGTTGGCCGACCTCCGCTCGCGTCGCGTGATCGGCCGCTTCAGCGCTCAGATGGCTGCCGATTCCGCCCATTGGAAGACGATCATCTTCCCCATTCTGCTGACCATCGTGACTCCGTCGGTTGGAGTTGCCGAACTGCACTGCGCTTGTGTGGCCAAAGGCGAAGGCGGACTTCTTCTCGCGGGCCCGTCGGGAAGCGGAAAGTCCAGCCAGGCAGTCGCGCTCTCCCAGCGCGGCTTCCGATTTCTTTCCGACGACCGTACGTTCTGTTCCTCCGCCGGCGAATTAGTTGCCTGGGGTTTGCCCACGCCTTTAAAATTGCGCGCCGAAAGTGGCCAGTGGTTCCCACAGCTCGGCGACAGGCCGAATGGCACGCAGAAGGGGGAACCGGTTTTTTGGCTGGATCCGGAAGATGCCCTCGGGATACAGCGGGCGCAGCGATGCCAGCCGCGGGCGTTAATCTTCCTCGACCGGATGCAAGACACGCAATTCAACCTGAGCCGGCTTTCTTCCGTTGCAGCGATGAGCCGCCTGCAAACCGATCTGATGGCGGCGTTGCCCGACGAGAGCAAGAAGCAGTCAGAAACGCTGGCCAGCCTGGTCGCACTTCCCTGTTGGCTTCTGCAATACTGCGGATCACCGCAGGCGATTGCCCAGAACATCTGCGATCACTTTGAGCAGATTCTGACCGGTAATCGCAACCACTCCAAAGCGGTGACGCCAGCCGAAACAGCGGAGAAACATGAAGATCCCGATCACGCCTGTTCCCAGGCGCAACGGCCGGATCCCTTGCGCCGTTTCGCTCCCACTCCATACCGGGCTTCGTTGTCATTGATGAACCGCACCGTGCGCCTGGAAACCAATGACCCGATGGTGCATGAGTGCGTCATGGAGTTGTTCGCTAATGATTTGGCGCATTCGGCGCGGCGGACGGATTTTCTCTGGAGAATAGTGATCCAGCCGCATCCCAACGCGCTCCCGCCGTGGCCTCAAAGATGGGCGTTCTCCGGCCCGCGCCTACGTTTCGCACAATTCGGGCAGACGAATTTTCTCGCGGTTGACTTAGAAGCGCGCCAGGCGATCGGATTCCTGGCGGAAGGATTGGCGGGCGATAAACTGGGATTCACCAGCCCGTTTCTGGACAATCTGTTTTGCCTGACCGCGGGAGCGCTCGGCCTGGTTGCCTTGCGGGCCAACTGCGTCGCACTCGGCGACCAAGGGCTGATTTTGTTTGGATCCCCTAACAGCGGCAAAACCACCGCCAGCTATTTGGCGGCCGGGGCTGGCCTCCAGTTCCATGCGGATGAAGGAGTCTTCCTGGAACTTAACGGTGATCGGCTGCATGCCTGGGGTGGGTTTTGGCCAGCCGCCTTTCGTGCGGAAACGTTGCAGCATCTGCCCGAACTGCAGTCTTGCGCATCTCCCTTCTTTTACCGTGATTTCACCTTCCATCATTTGGAAAAAAGCCGGTTGCGGGCGGCACCGGCTCGGCCCGTGGTTCCGGTTTGCTGCGTTTTCTTGGCGAGAGAGGCGACGACCGAACCGGTTGTATCGCTCATTTCTCCGCAGAACTTCTCACGGCTGCTTGAGCAAAACAAACTTTTCCTGGACGACGACCAGTTTCACGGGCAAGAAGTTGCTGTGTTGGCCCGGCTGGCAGAATTACCGGCGTATCATCTGGCGTACGGAAGCGACCCCACCTCGGTAACGGAGGTGATCAGGCAATTGCTCTTCGATCACGCCGAACCGGGGGCTTCTGCATTCGGATCGGCGAAAACGCTTCCTGTGGTAACCAAGAACGCAATTGCCCCAGGCAACGAGCCATGACAAAAGGATTTTTGCTGACGTTTGGATTCTCGCTGGGCTACCTGATCCTCGCCCTTGCGTGTTTGATCCAGTGGGACACGGCCCACCCCTGGGCGCGGGTAGATTATTTTTCCGGCGGTTACTTGTTCCTGCGACTGTTGGGCTCGATCCACTCCGTGATTTCCAGTCGCGGGGTATTTCACTCAAAGTCGGTAATGCGGGAGTGGTGGGCACTGGATTCTGATCCGGCCGGACCACATTGGGTCAGTGCGCTGATGGTTGCCGACTTAACCGCCTTCCTCGACTACGGCCACTGGCGGCTAGTTCCCGTACTTGAGCAACCATTGCTCCAAAGCCTGGGTCTGACGATGTACGTCATCGTTGCGATCTGGCAAATATGGACAGACCAGTACCTTGCCGCATACTTTACCCGGCAAGGTCCGGAAGCTGTGCCGATGAATCATGGTCCGTACCGTTACGTACGCCATCCCCGTTATGCGGCCGCTATCGTGGCGAAGGTGGCGTTCGCGCTGGCGCTGGCTAGCGTACTGGCGTGGCTGTCGGCCGCTGCCTGGGCCGTTCTTCTACTGCGCAAGATCGCGGTCGAGGAGGCACACTTGAGAAAACTTTTCGGCCCCGAATACGAGGCCTACTCAGAAAGGACGGCGAGAGTTCTGCCCGGAATTTATTGACCAAGCCGCATGACACAGGTCCGAGCCTCCGAGAACCGGAGAATTGCGAATCATGCGCTCATGGCCCATCGCTTCGATTGGTCGGCGCAGGGTCAGAGATTTCTCCTCGTTCTTCTGCTTCTTCTCTTTGCGATCAAGGCCTTCGTCCCTGCCTGGAGCAGCCTTAACACTGACTTTGCCAACTATTATCTGGCCGCCCGGCTGTATCGGCAGGGCTATCCCCTGGAGCGCGTCTACGATTGGGTCTGGTTCCAGCGACAATGGGATCACACCGGAAATGAACACCGCCTGGTTTCCTATCAGCCATTGACACACTTCTCGGCGCTCATGGTTGCGCCGTGGGCGCTCGATCCGGCGCTGAAGGCAAAGCGAATCTGGCTGCTGCTGAACCTGATCTTTCTATTACTCATAGCTATTCTTCTGGCGCGCTGCACCGACCTGGGCTGGCGGCGGGTGTTGTTGCTGATCTTCCTGGCGTTTTTTCCACTGCGCAGCAACTTCGCCTACGGCCAGATGCATGTTCTTGTGCTCTTATTGCTTACGGTTGCTGCCTTCCTGTACCTGAAGAATCGGCCTTTCGCCAGCGGAATCGCCCTGGCGCTCGCGGCGGCCTTAAAAATCTACCCCCTATTATTTGGCGGCTTGTTCCTGCTGCGCCGGCAATGGAGAGCGGCATGGGGGTTGCTGCTGGGGGTCGCCGCGACTGCGCTTCTTTCGATTCAGCTCTTCGGGATAGAAGCCTGCCGGGTGTATGTGCGGGAGGTTCTGCCGTGGGCGCTGCGCTCGCAGACCATTGACCCCTACGACGTAGGCTGGGGATCGCTGAGCGCGATGTTTTTGCGCCTGTTTGTCGCCGAGCCGGAACTGAATCCCTCGCCGGTCGCGCATTTGCCCTGGCTGTACGCTCTGCTGTATCCGCTCACGGTCAGTCTGATCCTGGTCGCTTTCCTGTGGGCGATTTGCTGCAAGGCTCCGGACCCGGAGCGGCGGAACCTGGAGTGGGCAAGCTATCTTTTCCTCCTCATGCTGTTATCGTCACAGCCGGCTTCCTATCATCTGGTCGCGCTCATCTTGCCCGCTGTTCTGATCACCGGCTATCTGCTTCAGCGCGGACGCACCACAACCGCGGCCACCCTGGTTGTGCTGTATGTGCTCGCCTGCGGCTCGTACACTCGCTTCTGTCCTTCCAGCCCCAGCGGTTGGAAGACAGTACTGTGCTTTCCCCGGCTGCTGTTCATGCTGATATACGCCGGTGTGCTGTTCAGCCTTCTGACGGATTCGTTAGGCAAGGGGCAGCGAAACAAAATACGATCATGGAGTTCCGCCTTCGCACTGGTAGCATTCCTGGTGCTCTTCGGATCTGGCTTTACTCTCCAGATGCGGCGATTCCGGGGACAGTTCGACAATTATTGCATGCGCGTTTTGAACGAGGCTGGCTCCGCCTTAACTGCCGAACCGGTGGTGAAGGCAGACAGTATGCTCTTCACGGCGCTGGTTCCGCGGTTTCTGCCTTCGATTCCCGATACCTACTCTGTGCGCGAATTCACCCATTCTTCCATCACCTCTTTTGCCGTCGGCGGAGACTGGTTTCATCCCGCGGTCGGGAAGGCCGCTGATATCGCCTGGGCTGAAATGATCACGAAGGGAAAATCCCGGATCGTACGCTTCAATCCCAGGCTTCCCGTAAACGGCGCGGCCGATTTCGAGGTTGAAGTCGAAGATGCCGAACAGCCTGTGGCGTCAGCGGACGGAGAATGGCTCTTATTTATTCGTGAGGTGCAAGGCCGGAACAGCTTGTGGCTGCGGCACCTCGGAAATCCGGGCGCAGGCGACCGCCAAATTGCCGAGGCCAATTATGACGTGCGCGAGGCGGCGTTTTTCCCGGATGATCGTATCGCCTTCAGCTCCCGGCACAACGGGCGGTTCCGGCTGTTTGCGGTGGACACGGATTCTGGTGGGATAAAAGAGATGCCCGCTCCGGGTTGTTCGGCGCGTTACCCGGCGGCATCTGGGGACGGAGAATGGCTGGCATTCAGCTGTGAACAAACGGGAACCTGGCAGCTTCACGCGATGAACCTGCGAACACGCAGCCAGACGCAGCTCACCGATGCCGATTGCAACTCGGTAAGCCCCGCATGGACGTCGGATTCGAAGAGCCTGATTTATGCGAGCGATTGCGGTCGCGGCCTCGGACTCACAGCCTTGGCGAAACTGAGCGTGGTTCGATAAGGAAAACGTCTTGGCATCTCAGGAAACATCCCGGACACCGTCCAAACCATCCGCGCCTCTGCGATTGCATCCCTCCAAATCTGCTGCAGAGCCGCCGCTCGGAACGCCGATGGTGCTAGGCTTTCTTTTCCTCTGCATTGTTTTTGTCTACTGCGAAGTATTCGCGCTCCCGGCCACGCCACGCGCCGCGTGGGGCGACGCAGCCATCTACTTGCACAATGCCACCCGGATGCTGGAAGGGCAGTTGATCTACAGGGATTACGACCACTTCACGCTGCCGGGGACGGACGTGCTTTACTTTGCTCTCTTCAAAGTGTTTGGTGTCCGCGGCTGGATTCCGGACCTCATGTTGCTTCTTACCGGCGCCCTGGTGGCTGGGCTCATTATGACGATTTCCCGCCGGGTGCTGACCGGAGCGGCAGTTTTCCTCCCCTCCTTGCTGTTTCTGACTCTGCCCTTCAGCAGCTATCTTGACGCCACGCATCACTGGTACAGCACGCTGGCCGCGACTGCGGCTTTGGCCGTAATCATCGAGCGCAGAACGCCAGGCCGTTTAGGGGTGGCCGGGATATTCGCGGGCCTGGCCGTGTGCTTCAGTCAGTCTGTGGCGTTGGTCGCAGTGGGATTCGCCGCGTTCTTGTTGTGGGAACGACGACAACGATCGGCATCATGGCATTTGCTGCTTCGACAAGAAGCCTGTCTGCTGACCGGCTTCGCGGCCGCCCTGGTTGGGTTCAACACCTATTTCGTATGGAAGGCCGGCTTGAAACAATTTCTCGCGTGCACAGTCGTGTTTGTCGCAAAGTATTATCCTGCCGACCGTTTCAACACCTGGCGAGTTTACCTGCGGCAATGGCCTCCGCTTCATTTCTGGGCCAACTGGCCTGATCTGGTGGCATGGCCGATTCTGCATCTTGTGGTGCCGCTGATCTACATCATCTTCTTTCTGTATGCGCGTCGCGCGCAAAAGGTGCACCCCGACGAGCCCTGGGAACCGCTGATGCTCATCAATTTCACCGGGCTATCGCTCTTTCTGGCCATTGCATCGTCGCCAGCATACAACCGCTTGTATACCGTTTCCGGGTTGGCGCTCATTCTGCTCGTCTGGCTCGCGCATTCCGCCGCAGGAACCAGGAGACTCACGCTGCGCGCTCTGTGGACGCTGGCCTTGACCCTGGCGATGGTCAAGCCCATCGTCATGCAACTCCGCTGGAAGGCGTATTTGGATCTTCCCACCGGGCGCACGGCATTCTTCGAGCCCAATACCTATGAAAAAGTCCGATGGGTATCGCAACGAACGCAACCGGGCGAATACTTCTTCGGCGACCAGTTGATCTGCTTTGTTTTGCGGCTTCGCGATCCGGCACGAGTTTCCTTCCTGCGCCCAACGGATTACACAAGGCCGGAAGAAGTTGCGAACGTCGTGCAGGCGCTCGAAGAGCATCAGGTGAGATTGGTGAGTTGGTACTCCGGGCTGGACGCCCGGCCCGACCGGCCGGGTAATCATCTCGGCCCACTGGTTTCTTACCTGCGCCAGCATTATCACGTAGCGCAGGTGTTTCCCAATCAAGACGAGATGCTGGAGCGCAATCCGTAGCGCTTTAGGTGCAACTCGGCGCGGTTTCCGGCTGCAGTCTCTTCGCGTCCACGTTCGGTTTGGGCAGCTTCACGATGTTCTTGAGCTGGCGGTTGACCCACAACTCAACCGGAAATTTATAGAAATCGTGATTCAGCCTCATCCGAGCCGGGTAAGCGGTAAGGTGCTGGACGGCCTTGGCGAATCGTCCGGGACCGGCAGTGGCGATGGGTGCGCGGTCAAACGCGATGCGCAGGTAATCGCGCATCGTCTGCACCTGCTGATGATCACTTCCCCTCAGCCAGGGCAGAACCGTGTAGCGCGGGAAATAATCCACCCAGCCTTCGAACGATTTCGGCACCTCGATGCCCAACTGCGCGGCCTGATGAAAGATCGGCGAACCAGGATAGGGCGTGAAAATGTTGGTCCAGAACTCGGCGCCGGGAAATTTCTGGCAGATGTCCATCATGAAATTCACGGTCTCGCGCCGTTCTTTCGGACCTTCGCCGGGGAAGCCGAAAATAATATTGAACGAAGGAATGACGCCCGCCTTGATGCAGCGCTCGGTGGATTGGTAGATATCGCCGAGGATCTGGAAATCCTTGTTCATCAGCTTCATCACCGTCGGTGAGGCGGTCTCGATGCCCTGGCAGATCTGGTGAAGCCCGGAGCGGCGCAGCGTGGTCAGCTCCTCGATGCTCAGGCGCGCGGTCAGATTCGTGGTCGCCTGTACGCTCCATTTGAAATTGCCGCCGGCCCGGATCAGGCCCTCCGCGATCTGCAAGGAGCGGTCCAAGTCCACCAGAAAGTTGTCGTCAGCCATCCACAGCAGTTCCAGGTTGTAGCGCCGGGTCAGGGCAATCGTCTCTTCCACTACCTGCTCGACCGGCAATGCGTTCCACTTGCGGCCGTAAACGCCGGCGTTGGTGCAGTAAGCACAATTGAAAGGACAAGCCAGGCTGGAAACGTACATGGTCCAGCGGCGTCCGCAAACTTTCTCGTAGGCGTCAAAATCCGCCAGATGGTAAGCCTTCGCCGGCATCTTATCCAGCGTTTTCAGCGGCCGCTCTGGAGTAAGAACTAGCTTGCCATCGCGTTTGAACCCGATCCCCAGCACATCGTCGAGCGGCGCGTTATCCCGCAGGTGCTCGGCCACCTCCAGCATGCTCTCTTCCCCTTGCGCCCGCACGATGATGTCCACATACGGCGCTTCGAGCGTCTGGCCCGGCAGCAGCGATGGATGCCAGCCGCCAAGGATCACGGGAAAATCCGGATCCCACTTCTTCACCGCTTTGGCCACATCCACCGTCTCCCGGATCATGGGCCCGGTCACAACCGAAATGCCCAGGCAGAGCGCATCCTTTACTTCCTCCATGATGCGTTTCTTATAATCCGGCGTGATGGTCGAATCAATGATGCGGACGTCGTAACCGGCCTCCAGCAGCGGTGTAGAAATGGCGAGAATGCCCAGAGGCGCCGTTGCCTCGATGCTGGAAAAAGAAGCTACAAAGAATACCACCTTCTTGGATGATCTCACGCGGTCGCCTCTCGGTTCTTCGTCCCGCCCGGCCGTTTGCCATGCGAATCCGTGGTTCCGGCACGGCGGACGCAACTCGAAATCAGAATGTACGATGAAACCCCACAAATAAAGTATCAGCGAGTTTAACGCTGTTCGTCTCCCAATTGTCAACATTCTGCAAAATCTGCCTTCACCCGGCGACGCCTCCCCCAACTGGGATCATCTGGTTGTACAATGACCGGAATGTCAGGCACCGGCAAAGTCGTACTCTTTTACCCTCCGTACGACGGGCCGCCTCTGGGTGCGCCGCTTTGCATGCTCGCGTTGGCGGCTCCCTTGCTCGATGCCGGATTCGACGTCCGGTTCATAGATAATCTGAATACGCCCGGCTTCGAAGACGCCATTCTGCGTGAATGCAATGACGCGCTCTGCCTGGGCATTTCCATTCTCACCGGGCCGATGATCGGCTCCGCGGTCAGAATTGCAAAGAAGGTAAAGCAGCTTTACCCTGGTTTGCCCATTGTTTTTGGCGGCTGGCATCCCTCGCTGGTTCCGGAGCAAACGCTGCAGCCGGATTTCGTAGATGCCATCGTCCGCGGCCAGGGAGAACTGACCCTTCTCGAGCTTGTCCAGCGACTGGCCTCCGGCCGCGGCCTCGACGGCGTAAAAGGCCTCTCGTTCAAAGACGGCGCGGGAATGCACCACGAACCGGAGCGGCCTGTCGCCAACATCAACGACCTGCCCGCCCCGGCTTACCATCTGGCCGATACCGATGTGTACGCCGCCGCCGGCGGCATGCGGCAACTCGCCTACGCCAGCAGTGTCGGATGCCCTTATGCCTGCAATTACTGTACCGACATGGTTTTTTACAAACGCCGGTTCAACGCTTATCGCGCCGAGCGAGTCGTCAGCGACCTCGCCGATCTGGTTCCGCGCTATGGCATTGAGGAAGTCGCGTTGCTCGATTCCAACTTCCTCGTGGACATCAAGCGTGCCGTAGCCATTGCCCGTGGCATCGTTGCCAGCGGCGTGAAGTTCCGCTGGAATTTTCAGGCTTCCACCGATTTTGTCGCTCGCATGAGCGAAGACGACGTCTGCCTGCTGGGCGAAAGCGGCGTGCATCACATGGGATTCGGCACCGAGTCAGCCTCTAAAGACGTGCTCCTGATGATGAATAAGAAGCACGAGCGGGTGGAAGACATGGTAGACACGGCGCGCAAAACCGAACGGGCGGGGATACACGTTACTTTCAATGTGATTCTCGGATACCCCGGCGAGACCGAAGCCGACCGCCAGCAGACCTTCCGCATCATGAGCGACATTGCCCGCGAATACTGGAATGTCAGTTTCTCGCCTAACATTTTCACTCCTTACCCTGGAATTCCCATCTGGCCGCAACTCAAAGAGATGGGACTGCGGGAGCCGCAATCGCTCGAAGAATGGGAAATTCTGGCTTTGGGAGTGAATGTTCTCCCCTGGCTGCAGGGCGAGGAATTGCGCCGCCTGCGCCGCAGCCTGGAATACTTCCTGCTGAATAACCACATCCGCAAAGCCACCAAGAACCGAGCCTGGCTGCGGCACGGCTTCCGCCGTGCTCTGGGCGCGCCCATACGCTGGCGCATCAGCCGAAATCGCTATTCATTCCCCTGGGAGCTGTGGGTCTCGCGGACGGTGGAAAGAATCACTACGCGCCGCTCACTGCTTACCGGCCAAAAGCTCAGCCATCAGATGCAAGAAGTGTGCTGACGATTGTTGCGCCGGCATCCGTCCTTCCAGTCATCCGCGCTCGAGAGCGCCCGCGTGAGCCTGGAGACTCCTGATCGCGTCACCGATCCGCGCGATCGTGGTTTCCCGGCCCAGCACTTCCAGAGTTTCAAACAACGGCGGGGCGTTTTTGCGACCGCAGACGGCGACCCGAATCGGTTGGAACATTTGTCCTGCTTTAATGCCCAACTCCTGGGCGGCGGCGCGCAGGGCGTGATCGAGCGGATCGTGCTTGAATTCCACATTGGCCAAAACCTCGCGGGCGCGGCTTAGAACTTTCAGTGCCAGCGCGGCGTCACCTTTTTGCGGAATCAGTTCGGCCGGATCGTAGGGCGGCAATTGCCCGACAAAAAAGAAGTCGGCAACACTGAGCACGTCGCGCAGCAGCCGGATGCGCTCGCGCACCAGCGGTGTGATCCTGAGCATTTCTTCAGGCGCGATGGGGAAGCCCGCCCCGCGCACAATCGGCAGCAGAAGAGCGCTGAGACCTTCCACTGTGAGTCCGCGGATGTGCTCGCCATTCAGCCAGAGAGCTTTGGGATCGAAGGTCTCTTCGGGTGTCGTGGCAGGCTCTTTGAAATTTACGACGGCGTTGGCCCGATTGATGCCTTCGAGTGAAAAAATCTCGACCAGCTCTTCGCGGGTCATGTTCTCGCGATTGTCTTTCGGCGACCAACCCAGTAGACACAGGAAATTGATGAACGCCTCGGGGAGAAATCCGGCGTCGCGATAAGTAGTTACGCTGACCACCGGCCCATGGCGGCGCTTGGACAGCTTGGTTCCGTCGGGCGCGACCAGCAGGGGAAGATGCGCGAACTGCGGCGGAGCACAGCCAGCGGCTTCGAAAATCAGAACGTGTTTGAAGGTGTTGGTGAGATGATCCTGGCCCCGAATGATGTGCGTGATGCGCAGATCGGCGTCGTCGGCGCACGAAGCCAGATGATACGTGGGCATGCCGTCGCTGCGCAGCAGGGCGAAGTCTTCGATATCGGCGGTGGCCTTCGCCTGCTCGCCGTAAACGGCGTCGGTGAAGCGAATTAGGCCTCCAGCTTCGCGCTGCACCCGGTAACGCAGAGCGAAGGGCTCCCCGGCGGCGGCGCGGCGGTCGCTCTCCTCGCGGGAAAGTTCGCGCATTCCGGGGTTGCAGAGCCAGGTGCCTTGCGCTCCCGACTTCTCCGCATCCTCGCCCCGGGCCGGAGTGAAGTCGCGATACGCCAACCCTTTTTCGAAAATTCCCCAGGCAACATTGCGGTGCAATTCCAGCCGCTCCGATTGTTTGTATTCTTTGTCCCAGCCGAGTCCCAGCCATTGCAGGCCGTCGAAAATGGATTGCACAGAAGCCTCGGTATTGCGCTCGACGTCGGTGTCGTCGAGGCGGAGGATCATGGTGCCCTGGTTATGGCGGGCATAGAGCCAGTTGAAGATGAAGGTGCGCGCGCTGCCGACGTGGAGAAAGCCGGTAGGCGATGGCGCAAATCGCACCCGCGGAACCTGGCCGCTTGCAGAAGGAACGTTGGAGCTGGCGCGATCGGTCATGGCAGGAGATCAGCTTCGATGTTAGGGGCGAAGGAAAAGCGCCGTCAAGCGGCGCTGTCAAGTATCCCAGGTAACCACGGTTCTGGTTACTGCCTGAATACGCGCTCAGCGGCTTGCGAAAATTGTTGTTTTTGCCGGAGCGGGTGTGAAAACATGAATGCAGAATCCGCTGGGCGACGCGGACACGGTAGCAATTATCTCCAGGTAACATGAACAGCATTGCGATCAATATGGTCCTGGTTCCGGGGCTGGTGGCCCTGCTTTTGTTCCTGCTCTTTACCTACCTCTACGAGCAGAGCCGCCAGCAATATTTTCGCGCCTGGCAACTGGGCTGGGCGGCTTACACGCTGCACTACGCGCTGGATGCCTGGCTGGCATTCCGCTCTCCCTCGGCCGTGGTTTCCTTTCTCAGTTCCATGCTTCTGGCGGCGATGGCTCTTTGCATCTTCGTCTCGACCCGCCTGATGCGCGACAAATTCCGCCTGCGCTGGTATGACGTTGTGCTCGGTCTGAGCGGCATCGGGCTGGCCTGGTGGAACCTGAAAGCGCAAGCTGACACGGAATCGCTTTTAAGTTCTCATCTTCCGCTGGATGTCGGCCTGGGCGTTGTGCTTCTGTATTGTTCGTTCTATTTCTATCGCTACGCTCACCGCCGCAACTCGCTGGCCTTCACCCTGCTGGCGATCTCGCTGGCGCTGTGGGCGGTGTTGCTGATTTTTGGCAAGCTGCAGAGTCCGTTTGCCGCCGTGTTCGGCACCGCCGGACACTTCCTGGGTCCGGTGCCGCAGATGCTGCTGGGCATCGCCATGGTCATGGTGCTGTTTGAAAACGAGCGCAACGCGGTACAGGAAAATGCGCTGGCGTTTTCCACTCTGGGCGTGGATCCGATGCGGCTGCTTTCGGCCGACGAACTGGTTCCCAGCCTGCAGGGGATTCTGGACCGCCTGGTCGCGCCGCTGCCTACGGCTCGGGCCATGATCTACATTTCCGAGCGCTGGCGCGCCGTGCTGCCCACGGTGCAGCGCGGATTCTCGGCGGAACTGGTCAGCAAGATGGAAAAAGGCGGCGCGGGAGAATACATCTCCGAACTGGCCTATCGCCGCGGCGGATTCGTCACTTTCCACAATATTGCCGAGATCTCCGAGCCTTTGCCCGCCTTCCCGGGCGCGCGCTTTGAGCAATTCCGCCAGGTGCTGGGAGAGGAGAATATCCGCAACATTACCGCCGTCAGCCTGCAGACCCGCGAGCACAACTTCGGTGTGATTCTGTTTCCGCACGCCGAGCGCCGGATGTTCGGTTCGTCGAACCTGCGCCTGCTGATCGGCCTGGCCCTGCAGATCGGGCTCACCCTGGAAAACTACGTGGTCATGCACGATGCCCAGCGGCGCACCAAGGAGTACGAGTTGCTTACGCAGATCGGGCAGGCCATCAGTTCGCGGCTCGATCAGGATGAAATCCTGCGCACCGTCCACAAGGAACTGGGCCAGATTTTCAACACCGGCAACTTTTCCGTCGTGTTCCAGGAAGGCGATCAACTGCATTTTGAGCTGGAAGTGGCCGATGGTCACGTGCTGCCCAAGCGCTGGCGCCGGGCGGATAATGGCCTGACCGAGTATGTTCTCCGCACCGGCCAGCCGCTGCTGATTCGCGCCGATGTGGACAAGGCCCGCGAACGCTTGGGAACCACATTTCTGCCTTCCCACCCGGCCAAGTCTTATTGCGCGGCTCCCATTATGCTGGGCGGCAAGCCGGCGGGGGTGATGGCGGCCAAGAGCACGGAGCGGGAATACGTGTTCGAGCAGCGCGATCTGGAAGTGATGCAGACCGCTGCCGGCCAGGTCTCCGTGGCGGTCGAAAACGCGCGCCTGTTTGCCGAAGAACAGCGCCGGTCGCGGCAGTTGGGGTTCCTCAACAGCATTTCCAAAACGGCGATTTCCAGCGAGGATGCCGAGCAGATGATGCTCGACATTGTCGCGCACATCCAGAAAAATTTTCGCTTCGATCACATCGGCATCGGGATTTTCGATTATGTCCGCAAAGATATCGAGATTAAAGCCGAGGCCGGCACCACCGCCAAAGTGTTGGGAAAACGTATTCCGCTGGGTACGGGCATTGTAGGGCGCGTGGCGCGCACCGGGGAAATGGCCTTCGTGCAGACTAGCGGTGACGAACAACTGCAGGGCGTGTTGCCCGATTCGCGCGGCGTGCTGTGCATTCCCGTCGCCTACGGCGACAGGCTGCTGGGCGTGCTCAATGTCGAGAGCCGGGAAGCGGATTCGTTTTCGCCCGAAGATGTGCTGATCATGAAGACGCTGGCCGATCTGCTGGCGACGGCCCTGCACAACTCATTCGTATTCCAGAAGCTGCAGCAGCAATCCATCACCGACGGGCTGACCGGCATCAAGACGCGGCGATTCTTCCTGGAATCGCTCAGCCAGGAGTGGAAGCGCGCTTCGCGCTCGGGACGGCCTTTCTCGGTAGTGTTGATGGATCTCGACAAGTTTAAGGCCGTCAACGACAATCTCGGCCATCTGGAAGGCGACCTGGTGCTTCATCGGGTGGGAAGACTGCTGGAGCAGAAGTGCCGGCAATCGAATGTGGTGGCACGCTATGGCGGCGATGAGTTCATCATCATGATGCCGGAGACCGGGATCGAGCAGGCGCAGAACCTGGCGGAACGGCTTCGCCTGTGGCTTTCGAGCGATCCCATGCTGCAGGAGCATCACATCACCGGCAGCTTTGGGGTCGCCAGCTTCCCGGTCCACGGATTCACCGTCGAAGATATCATCCGGGTTGCGGATGCGGGCATGTACGTCTCCAAGCATGCCGGCGGCGACCGCGTGTCAACCGCCGACGGTTTTGGCGCCGATGAAGGTGGAGCGGTGCAGCGGCAGTTGATTTCCGGCTACATCGAAGGCTTCCTCAGGCGCGAGCATACCGGTCCTGAACACCTGGAAGAATTGTTGACCATGCTGCGCAAGCTGTGCACCGGCGAGACCAAGGATGGCGATGAGGAGTGCAACTTCCAAGCCTTGCGAGAATCCATCGAAGGGTTGACCCACGCGGCCGAATTGCGGGAGCAGAACGGCGCCGGGCACGGAGAAATGGTGGCCCGCTATTGCGAGCTGATGGCGCGGGCGCTGGGCATGTCGGCGGAAGAGATGGACGATCTCTCTTACGCCGCCCGCGTTCACGATGTGGGAAAGATCTTCGTTCCCGAGCGCATTCTGAACAAGTCCGGGCCGCTAACCGACGACGAATTCTATCTGGTGAAGCTGCACGCGCATATCGGAGCCGAAATTCTATCTACCCTGCCGGGAACCGAGATGCAACAGCAAACCGTCGAGCACCACCATGAAGCCTTCGATGGCAGCGGATACCCGGGCGGTTTGCGTGGCGAGCAGATTCCGCTGTGGGCGCGCATTGTGACCGTGGCCGACGCTTACGTAAACATGACCACGGAACGCTCGTTCGCCTCGGCCAAGACCAGTGAACAAGCACTAGCGGAACTGGAGCGGCTGAGTGGCATTCGTTACGACGGTATGCTGGTACGGGTTCTGTTCCGCGAGTTGAAGGCGGAGCGCGCTCCGTGGAGTATGGGGAGCTAGCGCAGTCCGATCACGCCGACTTTCTCTTCGCCGCCAGCGCTGCTAACGTGAAGCTGATCAGTTTTCCCCGTCCGGTCGGAGGAACGGCTTTGGTCACCTTCCTGCGGTATGAAATGGGAACATAAAAATTGATGATCCTCGCCATACATCCTCCTGAGTCAGCAGCGGAGCGGCGCCTCACCACGTCCGCCTGCGATGGCCCAAGAGTAACCGCGCCCAGCGTGGCCTGGTACTAGGCGAATCCCTAGTTTTGGAATGGAGGTAGCGCCGGCATCTTGCCAGCCCAGGTCAACTTCCAGGTCGGGTTGCCCTACTCTTCTTGCGCTTTTTGATGATGCTATTGGTCGGACCCTTCGCCAAGCACCGACGACAAGGTGGGCCAAGCGTCGGACCGCTTAAGTTCGACAAAGAAAAGCCGCGACTCTCATCGCGGCTCTTCACAATCTTCCTCGAAAACGTTTAGCGCCGACCTCCGTGACCGCCCCCGCCACGGCCACCGCGGCCCCCGCCCCCATGGCGCCGCCGTCCGCCGCCGCCACCTCCTCCGTGACCACCGCGTCCTCCGCGGTCGCCGCTTCCGCGGTCAGGACGGTCACCTGCCGCCCCTACAGCTGCGTCGCGGTTGAAGTTGGGCTCATCGTCGGGAAAATCGCCGCCGCCCTCAATGGTCAGCGCCGGCACATGATCGCCTTCGCCAGTCGTTTCGGCTCCCTCTGGCGGCTCTCCGTTCCCGCCACCCATCTTGGCGCGCTGCTCTTTGAGGATCGCTTTGCGCGACAGCCGGATGCGATTCCCTTCTACCGCCAGCACTTTCACCAGCACCTGATCGCCTTCTTTCAGTTCGTCACGCACGTCCTTAATGCGGTGCTCGGCGACTTCGCTGATGTGCAGCAAACCATCGGTCCCGGGGATGATCTCGACGAACGCCCCGAAATCCGCCAGGCGCGTGACTTTGCCAAGGTAGGTCTTCCCTACTTCGGCCGTGGCCGTCAGATCACGGATAATCTGCAGCGCTTTATTCGCCGACGCCTCATCGTTTGAGGCGACGTTGACTTTTCCCGAATCTTCCACGTCAATCTTCACGCCCGTCTGTTCGATGATGCTGCGGATCATCTTGCCGCCGGGCCCAATCACGTCGCGAATCTTATCCACCGGAATCTGCAAGGTGTAAATTCGCGGCGCATACGCCGAAACTTTCTCCCGCGCTCCGGACAACGCCTCATTCATCTTGTCGAGAATGAACAGCCGTCCGCGCTGCGCCTGGGCCAGCGCTTCCCGCATCACCTCGGCGGTGATGCCACCGACTTTGATGTCCATCTGCAACGCGGTAATGCCATCCTGAGTGCCGGCTACTTTGAAGTCCATATCGCCGTAATGATCTTCGGCGCCGGCGATGTCGGTCAGAATGGCATGCTCATTGCCTTCCTTTACCAGACCCATCGCCACGCCTGCAACCGGCGACTTCAGCGGCACGCCCGCATCCATCAGCGAAAGCGAAGCGCCGCAGACTGTCGCCATGGACGACGACCCGTTGGACTCGAGAATGTCGGAGACAACACGCATGGCATACGGCCACTTGTCTTCCTCAGGAAGAACGGTCGTAATCGCGCGCTCGGCCAGCGCTCCGTGGCCGATTTCCCGGCGTCCGGCGCCACGCAGAAACGCCACTTCTCCCACCGAAAACGGCGGAAAGTTATAGTGAAGCATGAAGCGCTTCTTGGCTTCGCCTTCGAACACTTCCAGCCGCTGCATGTCGTCGCTTGTGCCCAGCGTTGTGGTCACCAGCGCCTGGGTTTCGCCGCGGGTGAAGATGGCCGAACCGTGCGTCCGGGGCAGAACACCGACTTCGATCCAGATATCGCGAATCTGATCGAACGCCCGTCCGTCGGGACGCCGTTTCTGCTTGATCACCTGATCGCGGAAGATGCGCTCGCGCAGAATCTCGTAATACTCTTTCACCTTCGCCTGAGCTTCTTCATCGTCCTCCGGCAGCGCGGCCAGCAGCGTCTTTTTCAATTCGCGCACCAGGTTGTAGCTTTCCGCCTTGGGATGCTTCTGCGTGTCCAGGCGGTCGGTCAGGTCGGCGCCGATCTTTTTCTTCAGATCGTCGTAATACGCCTGATCGAACTCCGGCGGCGTGACTGCCCGCTTCGGCTTGCCGGCCTTGTCGCGCAACTGGTTGATGGCCGCACAAATCTTCTTGATCTCGGTGTGGCCGAATTCAATCGCGTCCACCACCGCCTCTTCCTTCACTTCCTTGGCGCCCGACTCGATCATCACAATGCCGTCAGCCGTGCCCACCACCATGATGTTCAGCAAACTGTCGCGCATCTCGCTGTAAGTCGGATTGGCGATGAATTGCCCGTTGACCAGTCCCACCCGCACGGCGCCGACCGGCCCGTTGAAGGGAATATCGGAGAGGGTCAATGCGCAGGAGGCGCCGTTGATGGCGGCCACGTCGGGATCGTTTTCGGTGTCTGCCGAAAGCACAAAAGCGATGACCTGGGTTTCACAGCGGAATCCATCGGGAAAAAGCGGCCGGATGGGACGGTCGATCTGGCGGCTGGTAAGAATCTCGCGTTCGCTGGGCCGTCCTTCGCGCTTGATGAAGCCGCCCGGAATGCGGCCGCCGGCGTAGGTGTATTCGCGGTAATCCACGGTGAGCGGGAAAAAATCAATCCCTTCCCGCGCTTCAGGGTTGGCGACCGCGGTGGCCAAAACTACGTTGTCGCCCATGCGCACAACCACAGACCCGTGGGCCTGTTTTGCCAGCTTGCCGGTTTCAAAGCCAATGCTTTTGCCGCTGGCCAGCCCAACTGAAATTTCTTGCTTCATGGTGATTTCCTTCCAGGCAGGAGGGCACGATAGGTGCCTTTGGAGAGGATGCACAGTAGACAACTAGCGCCTGTTTGTAGCTCTTACCGTGCCCGGAAACCCACCAGTGTTTTCTGTACCGGGCCGCCGTCCCCACGACGGCAGAATCATTCCCCAAACCTGGCGAGGCAGAATCGTCTCTAACTTCGCCAGATCACAATCACTTGCGCAGACCGAGTTTATGCACCACAGTCTTGTAGCGATCGGAATCGTAGGTCTTGAGATAGTCGAGCAAGCGACGCCGCTTGCTGACCAGCATGAGAAGGCCGCGGCGAGAGCCGTGATCCTTCTGATGGGTTTTGAAATGCTCCGTCAATTGACCAATGCGCTCGCTCAACAGCGCGATTTGGACTTCCGGACTGCCCGTGTCGGTGGGATGCGTTCCGTACTGGTCGATGAGGGATTTCTTTTGCTCTCTGGCTAGCACTAACCTGATGCACTCCTGTCTCTATTCAATTGTCGTTTGTAACGGGAATAATGGTAACAGGTTGCATGGGAAAGTGTAAAGCGAGGGGGCGCGAAGGTTGAGATGTTCGCGTAGGGACAGCCGCCCCCGGCTGTCCCGGCGAGCATAGCTCGCCGGCGCATCATGGGCCAATCGGGCTTAGCGAACAAGTCCAGAGTTCGACGGTCGGCCACGGCGGCGTCGGGCAAGATACTGTTGATCCAGGGCATGACGAATGAGGCTCTTGATCACGGCTTGCCGGCTGATGTTCATCTGTTCGGCGGTCCGGTCGAGTTCTTCCAGCATGGGAGCGGAGAAATCAACATTCACGCGCTGGATAGGCCGCATCACCTTTGCCGCGGTTGGTAAAGAATCGGGAAACGCCCTGACCCTTATCGGCACGACGAGCGATGGAATCTGCGGAAACCGAACGTTTACGAGTGTTCTTCATAAAGTCGCCGCTTCTCGCGGGTTGCTCTCCAGAGCGTTACCAGGTGACAGTATTCGCCATCCCCGCCCTCCCGCATTTCGAAAATGAGAGAGTACAGCCGTTCGCCCACCCATCTTTATTTTATCGTTAATGGTATACCATATAAGAGTGGATGAAGGGGAAACATCGTGAATAGATTCGATCGTTATTACCGAACCCAGATGGAAAGCCCGCTCATGCGTGAGCTGGTCAAGAAAGAGCTGGCCGGCCTGGAGATCGGGGTGCAGATCGCGAGACTTCGAGCCAAGCAACGCCTGAATCAGACGCAACTCGCCGCCCGCGCCCGCATGAGCGCGCCGAAAGTTTCCAGAATTGAGAGCCAGCCCGCCAATGTGCAGCTCGATACCTTGATCCGTTTGGCCGGGGCTTTGGGGGCGCGCCTGGAGGTCCGCTTGGTGGAAGAAAAACCACGGACCCGCCGCTCCCGCCGCGCAACTGTTGGGGCATGAGGTTGCCACGTCTCGCGAAAGCGCGAGACGTGGGGCACCCGACTTCTCTGGTTTCCCTCGAATGGACAATCTCCTGAAAGACCACAGCCAGCCCCGGGAACGAATCACCCAAGGTCCACGACGCGTATCGTAAATCGGGCGAGGATTTGCGCTGCACATTGGGCAAGGCGCGCCTCGGTGACAAAAATTGTAGGTTCATCTCCTCCCAGAGCGGCGGCCAAAAGATGCTGATCGTGGGCTGGCCACCGACAGGTCCTAGCTCTTCCGTAATGTTGTCGCGACAACGTATTACCGCGCACGAGAACTGCTCGGTCTGCGAGTACGATAAAGAAGAGGTCTATAACGTCGTTCCTGTGTTCCTGAATTAGGTTCTGATACTCACGAAGCAGCTTCGAGTTGTAACGCAAGCGACGCTGGCCATTGACTACTTGCTCAATTGCTTCCAAGCGACGGTCAAACGCATTGCCTTGTTTCCTGGCAGCGATATTCCCGTTTGCAAAGGCAACCACAGTAGCATCGATGACGGAGTCAGCCATTTCTTTTACCTACGGCATTCAAAAGGGCGACGCGATCGTCCAGGGCCTGGCTCATGAAGCCTGGCGGTAGGTTCTCAAATTGAAACGAGTCCCCGATTTCAAGTTGGGTAACTCCGGCTTGTTCCTCGTTCACCCCGGTGAATAGAACGGCCACGTCTCGCGTCGTCAACGGTCGCACGTCACGACGTTCGATTGACAAGCCAGCACTGAGTGGTCCAACGCCCTCGGCGAGTCGCCGGCGCAGCCGGAGCAGAAGATACTCACTGTGAGTCTCGACAATGGTAACGACACCGTAGCTCGCGAGATAAATAAAGAAATCTGCGAGCCCCGCCTGGGCGTCCGGGTGCAAGTGAATCTCGGGCTGCTGAACGAGATAAATTCCTCCGGTGCGCATTAGGAGACCCTGGACAAGCACAGGCAGCACCTGCGACACCCCGAATCCGACATCAGCAAGATTCGCTGTCGTTCCACGACCAGCTCCACTAACGTCTACCTCAAATAGATTGAGCCGCTTCGCTATGTCCTTAACGTCGATGGAGTCGGCCAGCTTGAGATGTCTAATCCAAAAGGAGAGTGCTTGGTGCAGTGACCTCGGTCCCTGTGGTTTTAGCAGGGCTTCGGTGATTAGGAGATCGACCGCCTGCTCGCCGCTTGGTCCGCTGCGGCTGGCACTGAAACCTCCAAATGCGTAGCGTCGTTCTGGCGGCGTTCTAAAGGGCCCGATGAATTCGCTTCTAGGGAAGCCTAGGGAGATCGTAACCCCCGGAGTCATTGAGGTAATAATCCAAGAACACGGGGGGAAGCAAGCACAGAGGCAGAGGCCAGCGGGGCTCGAGTTGCTGGACGATCTGCCAGGGGCTGA